>Ga0209636_10002139_pt1 | contig 20054 bp, 14 predicted proteins | sample DeeMarSWOR152_54_FD_187464 | JGI IMG/M metagenome (GOLD analysis project Ga0209636, IMG submission 187464) | Marine sediment microbial communities from White Oak River estuary, North Carolina - WOR-1-52-54 (SPAdes) (version 2) | ecosystem: Environmental > Aquatic > Marine > Intertidal zone >...
TCTGGGTGAGCCAGAAAAGCTCACCAGAGAAGAATTAAAACATTTAATATCGATTATTCCTAATGTAACAGTCATTACTTTTATTTTTATTGTTATTTTTGCCTTTATTTTGTCTAAAACTAAATTCGGACAGCATACCTATGCTATTGGCGGAAATATTAATGCGGCGGAAAGGGCGGGCATTAATGTAAAAGCTCATTTAATAAAAATTTATATGATATCTTCATTTTTTGCCTCCCTTGCTGGGGTAATGTATGTATTGCAATTTATTACTGGTCGAGCTCCAGCAGGCAGTGCTCGTTTACTGGATGCAGTGGCGGCTGTGGTTATTGGCGGAGCCAGCTTATATGGGGGTAAGGGTACCGTAATGGGTACAATTATTGGTGCTTTAATTATTGGTGTATTAGAGATAGGTCTGGTGAACTTAATTATTCCTACTTATAATTTACACATAGCTGTGGGATGTATACTTATCTTTACCGTATTAGTCGATCAGTTTTCACCCGAATTAATGCATAAAGAAGAGGAGATTAGATAAGGAGGGTATGATGGAACCTTTATTAGAAGTAAAGAACATTACCAAACGGTTTGGTGGTTTAACAGCAGTTGATAATGTCGATATGCAAATTTATCCTGGGGAAGTGATGGGAATTTTAGGCGATAATGGAGCAGGTAAATCGACTTTAATTAAAGTAATATCTGGCGTACATCATGCCGAGGCAGGTCAGATATTTTTTGAAGGCCAAAAGATAAAAATCAGTAATCCAATGGAAGCATTGAAAATTGGGATAGAAACTATCTATCAGGATTTAGCTTTAGCTGAAAATATGGACGTTTATTCTAATATCTTTTTAGGTCGAGAAAAATTAAAGAAATTTTTAGGCTTCATTGATGTGCTGGACTATGATTATATGTTAGACGAATCTAAAAAGGTGTTAAATCGATTAGAAATCAGCATCCCTTCTTTAAAAAATAAGATCATGATCCTTTCTGGAGGGCAGCGACAGGCTGTAGCTATATCCCGCTCTATTTACTGGAATGCGAAGTTATTGATTATGGATGAACCTACAGCAGCTTTAGGAGTAGCAGAGCGGGAAAAAGTATTAAATTTAGTAAATACTTTAAGCTCCCACGGAGTTTCCGTCATTATTATCAGTCATCAGATTCATGACGTATTTTCAGTTGCTACGAGATTGTTAATCATGCGACGGGGCAAGAAAATAGCCGAAAGGGTTACAAAAAAGACCAGTACTGATGAAGTAGTTGGTTTAATTGTAGGCTCCTTACCTGGGGATTATGTAGAGGCTAGTGAGGAGAAAAAGTAAAAAAATAGAAGATTCATCGAAGCTAAAGAAATTAATCTAATTTTAGAAAGAACTAATTCTATTTATATTAGATTCTTCCTTTATACAGTAGTTGAGGAAATTTTCATTTTAAAGAGTTTAACAATTTCAGGTCCTTGAGCTTAAATGTCAAAGGGCTTTTTTATTTTTTTTATCTATAAAAGAAGGATTTTTAATGGATTTTATAGAATTATAAATTATACGTAAGTTTTAGAAGGAAAAAATCAGATTTTGAGTTTTATATAGGCTGGCTTTTATCTAATGAAAGAAATAAGAGAAAGAATTTAGAGGTGAATTAAAGGATGGAGAGGACATTGGTTTTAATAAAACCTGATGCATTTAAAAGAGGCTTGGTTGGGGAAATTATTTCGAGATTTGAAAGAGTAGGACTAACGTTGGAAGAAATGAAAGTAGTAAATGCTACTAATGAAATTGTTGGAAAACAATATCCTGATGATAAAAACTGGATTAGATCTGTTGGTAAAAAGGCTGTAGATACCTATAAAAAATATAATTTAAATATTGCAGAGGATTTGGGTACTGGTGATGCTCTTGAAGTTGGTAAGTTAGTAAGAAAATGGTTGATTCGACATCTAACTTCAGGACCAGTGGTTGCCCTTATCTTAAGCGGAAACCACGCTATTGAAGTTGTAAGAAAAATAGTGGGGAATACGGTTCCTCTTTTTGCGGAATTAGGATCAATAAGGGGTGATTTTTCGATAGATTCACCCGACCTTTCTACTAAAGAAAGACGAGTCTTACAAAATTTAGTTCATGCTTCGGAAACAGCTGAGGAGGCAAAGAGAGAAATTTCTATTTGGTTTGAAAAAGTTTAAATTTATTGAGCTAGTACAACCTTCTGCTATTTAATAGTATGAATTTTAACTAGCTTTTTTTAAATTGTGAATTCATTGAATAAGCAGAATTTTTAAAAAGGGGGGTGTAAAGATGACCACATTTTTAATGTTTGGAAAGTATTCATCGGAAGCTATAAAAGGAATAAGCGGTGCACGCACAGTGGAGGCTAATAACCTTATTAAAAAAAATGGTGGTGAAGTAGTCTCTCAATATGCTCTGTTAGGAGAAAATGATTTGCTTTTTATTGTAAATTTTCCTGGAGTAGATGAAGTGATAAAATCTTCAGTAGCCTTGAATAAATTAACTGGTATTTCATTTTCTACTGTCCCAGCAATAACAATAGAGCAATTCGATAAAATTACCGCTTAGATATATTTTAGCTGATTGTATTTAAAAATTGTTAACTTTTTTAACTTAATGCAAAGTATAAATTAAGCATAGATAATGTCAATGTACTAGCTCAATAAATATTTATCTTAACTCCTGATAAATTTTAAAACTGGTACAGTAATATTACAGTTGGGATATATGTTTATTCTAAATGGATAGAGTATCTCAACGTCAATATATAATATTGTTTATAATAATATAAAGAGGGCATGATATTACAATATATCGTGCCCTCTTATTGTTTTTAAAATCCATATGTTTTTTTATAGAAATTTTGATTTAATTGTAAAATACCACAGTTTTCAGTTATAATAATATTAGCTTTATATAGTATTTTGGGATGGTATCTAATGAATAAAACTGTTGTTAAAGAATTATCTAAAAAAATAGCTAAAAAGATTTTAAATCCAGAAATTTTAGATAATATTTCCTTAGAAGAAGAATTTATTAAAAAGCATGTTGAAAGTCCTTTATTTTTAAACCAACTATCATCCATGATAGAGAAAAAAGATTATAGTTGTAAAGCAGTATATTCCTTGTGTCAGGAGATACTTGTTGAATTAGATAAAGAACATAATCCTGCTAACTGGCTTTACCAGGTATATCAGTTCGCCCTATTACAATCATTTCCTGAAGCAGTAGAGGTGTCTTTTAAAAACATCTCTGACAATTGCCGAAAGACTTTCTTGATTTATTTAGAATTTTTAAGGATAATTTCAGAGTATCAAAAGTTATCCCCAGATTCTACTTTCTATAGCAAATATCCCCTTAATTTTTTAACTTCTGAAGAAAAAAGCAAACTGGAAAATCCCGTTGAATATAAAAGATTCTTAAAAGCCTTTAATGATGAATATACCTATGAAATGATGAAGTTAAGTCAAGAAATCTTAGAATATAATACCCTTGATCATATTTGTGGAGTTAATTGGATTGCTTTATTTATAGGTAGACAGTTATATAACCTGGGTCTTCCCATTGATTTGGGAAGGATTTCAGGGACAGCAGCAGGGCATGATATAGGAAAATATGGATGTAAAAATGTTGAGATTGAGAGAACACCCTATCTACATTATTATTACACCGATATGTGGTTTAAAAAACATAATATCCCTTATATCGGACATATTGCAGTTAATCATTCTGTTTGGGATTTAGAATTAGAAAATTTACCCCTGGAATCTCTTATTTTAATTTATTCCGATTTTCGGGTTAAAAATGTGAATAATGGCCTAAAAGAGGAGATGAGAATTTTTAGTCTTAAAGATTCTTTTAAAATAATTCTAAGCAAACTGGATAATGTTGATGAACAGAAACGGAAAAGATATTGCCGGGTTTATGCAAAATTAAAAGACTTTGAAGATTATATGATAAATGTAGGGGTAAATGTAAATGTAGAGAATAAAGGGATAAGTTATGATAAAAAAGATAGAAAGTTATATTATTCTCTTATGCATGGTGAAGAAGTTATCCAAAATATAAAATATCTTTCTATAGAACATAATATAAATTTAATGCATGAACTTCGAGACGAATCTTCTCTTAATTCACTTTTAGAATTAGCCCGAAGTGAAAAAGACTGGAACAATCTACGGGAATATTTACAAATATTTAATGAATATTCCACCTACTTAACCCAAAAACAAAAGATGATTACTTTAAAGTATTTATACGAACAATTAACTCATCCGGAAGATGAAATAAGAAGGAGAAGTGCAAAACTTATTGGTTTATTGATTGCAACCTTTGATGAAGATTACCGCAAGGAGATTCCCCAGGATGTTAGTCTTAAATCTCCAACGGTTACCAGTTTTAATTTATTGGAAAGATATTTAGATTATTTTTTACGACCAGATCATAAAAAACTTGCCCTTCATCGATCTCGAATTATTAATAGTATTGATAATATGATTTCCTCTTTCTTTTCTGAATGTCGAAATAATCAGATAAATAAGTATAGAAAAATTATTTTAAAACATTATAAAAAAGACTTGTATACTGATGAAAATATTCAGTTGTGTTTAATAAAAACTGCCAGGTATTTACCTATATCCTCAGATGAAAAATCTTCAAAGGTATTATTTGATTATATCCTAAAAATGTTAGAAAAAGAAAATCATAATCTTAGACTTACTGCTTTAGAGGTGGTATATGATTTAATATCCCAACTTGATAAAAAATCTAAGTTTGTAAATTGCTTAAGAAAAATATTTACTTGTAATATATCTGCTTCAATACTCCCTGCCGAAAATTATTTAAATATGAAGATAGTCGAATTATTGAGTCTGGATGAAGCCATTGTAAAGAAGTATATCGAATTTTATCGAAGGGACATGGAAAAGATACAGTATATATTTTTAAGTAACCTTAAAACTTCTACTAGTGGAATAATTAAAAAAATTCAGATAGAACTTTTATTAGAACATACTTTAGAGAACAAACAGGAAGAAATCTATACTGCTTTACATTTTTGTAATATCTTAAAAGTTAGTGGCATAGAAGATATTAGAAATTTAGCTGGGCAAACCCTGGTGAATTTAATGTCTTGTTTATCTTTTGAACAGAGGAATGATATAGCTATTGAACTATTACGGGCTTTAGAGATGGAAGATTATCAATTTACTAAATATATTCCATATTATTTAGGCCAATTAATACTCTATCTTCCATCCAATGAATTAGAGGAACTAATTGATGATTTAATAGAAAAGATCAAACAATCAGATCCCAAATTAAGCTCATTACTGCTTAGAACCATTGGTATAGCTATTGCCAATTATGCCCAGTACCGAGAAAGATTCTCAGAAAAAGAAGAATCACATGAAAACAGGTTTAACAAGATGATCGGTATCCTTTTGAATGGTTTTGTCCACTATAATTTAAAGGTTAAACAAGCAGCATTTAGAGTTATTGGTAGGGAAATATTTGGTTCAAGGCATCTTAGTTTAGAAGAAAAAAACCACATATTTCAGCTTATTGCTAAAAAAATTCTTACCCTGTTAGCTCCCTTAAATAAAGAAGGCTTAATGTTTTTAATAAATTGTACTGGACTTAATTATATGTATAAATTTATATCTGATTATAATTTCTTCAAAGGAAGTATAAGCCTTGAAGCCCCGGGCAAAATAGCTTTCTTCCCAGGTGCTTTTGATCCGTTTTCCTTGAGTCACAAAGAGATTGTAAAAGCGATAGAAACACTTGGATTTGAAATATATTTAGCGGTGGATGAATTTTCCTGGTCTAAAAGGACCCAACCACACCTCTTCAGAAAGAATATAATAAATATTTCTATTGCTGATGAGCTTAATGTATATTTATATCCTGAAGACTTACCTGTTAATATTACCAATCCAGATAACTTAAAGATTTTAAGAGAAAATTTTTCCTTTTCTGAGGTTTATATGGTGGTGGGTACCGATGTTATATTAAATGCTTCTGCTTACCAAAAGAATAAGGGAGAAAATTCCATACATACTTTTCCTCATATTGTTTTTGATAGAATGACTTCACATACTGCTGATGAGAAAGAAAAAATAATTAAGGAAGCTATAAAAGAAATAAGGGGAAAAATCATAAAACTTAATCTTACCTCTCACTATGAAGAAATAAGTTCAAGTCAAATAAGAAATAACATTGATGAAAATAGAGATATCTATAAACTTATTGATCCTTTAGCTCAGAAATATATTTACGAAAATAGTTTATATCAAAGAGAACCGCAATATAAGAGTATAATACAAACTATCTCTATTGATGTACAGATAATCGAAGACATTACCCCAGGTTTAATACAAGAACTTTGTCATAAGATATTTTCTCAATATAATCAAAATGAAGTATCTAAAAAGCTGGTTGAGTTTACTCATAAATTAAATCCGAGAATTCTACTATTACGTGATATTCGCCATAATAGAATGATATTAGGTTTCTCAGCATTTCATTGGGTTCGTTCAAGTATTCTTTTCCAGGAGTTTAAAGACAACTTGATATCTGAGTATATCCGGGAAAATGCAGTTGGTCGTACCATAGTTATTGATGGCATTTTTACAATAAGTAAGGCAAAGAATAGATCAGAACTTAAAAACCTTGAGCAAGTTATTCTTTCTGAGACCCTTTCTTTTTGTATAGAAAAAGACTATAATTACGCGGTTTTTAGAAATATATTAAATACTTATCCCTTAGATTCTTTAAATGAGAATTTAAAACTTATGGGATTTTATGAATTACCCTTTAGTGATAAAGATAATCCGGTATCTGTAGTGGATATGAGTAAACCCTGTATAGTAAATCTGGATACAGAGACCATTATAAAAGAACCTTTCGATCAAAATTTAAATATTAAAAAATCAGTTATTACATCACGGAAGAAATTACTGAAATCATTAACTACCTTTTATCCCGGGAATATTGTTCTGCCGTTCAATATAAATATAATCAACCAGAATATTGTAAAAAAAATCTGCAAGATAAATAATGTTCCAACCATTCCTTTAACTCCTCGAGTTCTTGGTAAGTCAATGTGTGTACCCTTTGGAAAAATATTACACAAACTGGTTGTTCCTAATACAGTAACGAAATCTCTCCACACTGAAAAAACATTTACTCCCAATATGAAAAGTTTTAAGATAGATGCCTTCCCTAATTATATGAATCTGGAAAATCAGGTCAAAACAATCCGTTCATTTGATATGCCTGTAATCCTCATTGATGACTATTTACACAAAGGATATAGAATAAGAACTCTCGAACCTCTATTTAAAAAATATGATATTAAAATTAAAAAAATGATTGTAGGAGCATTGTCTGGAAGTGGAAAGGAAATAGCTACTATATTAAATAGGGATGTCGATTGTGCTTACTTTATTCCTAATCTTAGATTATGGTTTAATGAAAGTGAATTGTTTCCCTTTATTGGTGGAGATGCATTGAAGAGAAAAATTAGATCACAAGGGAATCTGGTTAGGTCCATCAATTTGCTATTGCCTTATACCTTTCCTTCATTTATTAAAAATATTTCTGGAAAAACTATTTATAATTTTTCCGAAGTTTGTATTGAAAACGCCTTAACTATATTAGAAGCTCTGGAAAATGAGTATCAAGCAATTCAACAAAGAAAATTGACTCTTAGTAACTTAGGAGAGGTAATTATTTATCCCCGCTACCCTGACCATGGGGAAGATATGGATTACAATTTAAATCTCAGCCCTTCTCATTATTTGAGAAATGATCTTGAACTTTTAAGACGAACTAGAGAAATGGTAGAAAGAGAACTGTAAGAAAGAATTCAGGGGCCTTATTCGTATCTTGTATCTCGTGAATCGTATCTCGTGAAGAATTGGTTGGTTAGTTGGCTAGTTAGTTGGTTAGTTGGTTAATGAAAAAGAAGAAAGAATGAAATAAGTATTATAATGTAGGGGCACGATGCATCGTGCCCACTAAAAAGTTATAAAAAGAAATAAAGGGCACAATTCATTGTGCCCCTACAATATTATAAGAACAAGGGGCGGATAAATCCGCCCCCTACAGGATGAATTTAAAAATACTGAATCTTTATTTTCCCTCCCCTATAGGGAGAGGATGAGAGGCAAAAATGAAAATGTTTTTCTATATACTAAAAGATAAAATACTAATTTCTCGAGCGAAATACAAGGGATTAAATGAAATATCAGAAAATGAAGCCAAAGAGAACAAAGGAATAATTTATGCTCTTACCCAGATAAACCCTCTAAAATCCAGAAAAAGCTTTAGCATTACTGATCCTTCTCTAATGTTTTTAAACGAAGAAGGTATCCATTTATTACAGAAACCCCAAAAAATTAATTATGACTTGCCTATATGGCTTAAAGAAAGAATAAAAACAAAAAGAGTAACTTCACTTAATACCAAATATCCCAATTGGCAGGACATATTAACTTATAAATTTCCTTCCCGTTGGAAGATTAACATTGGGGGATTGGGTGATGTAGGAGGGATCCTCCTCACTGGTTTAAAATTATTGGGAGGAAGATATATTAAATCTATTGGAATATATGATAAAAATATAAATATTACCAAGAGATGGGAATTGGAAGCAAATCAGATATTTTGTCCTTTTACTGCTCAAATATACCCAGAAGTGTATGCTTTAGGTGAAAAGGAAGTTTTCAATTGTAATATGTTCGTTTTTTGTGCTACTATAGGAGTCCCGCCTTTGGGCGAAGAACAAAAAGATGTGAGAATGAGACAGTTTGAAGGAAATTCTAAGATAATTTCTGATTATGCTCGAAAAGCCCGAGAAGGGTCATTTAAAGGCATATTTGCAGTGGTTTCAGACCCGGTAGATTTGTTATGTAAATCTGTTTTTTTAGCCAGCAATAAAAATAAAAATGGAGAATTTGATTTTAAAGGATTAGCTTCAGAACAGATAAGAGGGTATGGGTTAGGGGTGATGCATGCCCGGGCAGTGTATTATTCTAAACGACTTTCTGAAAATATTAAATATAATCAAGAGGGTAGGGCGTTTGGCCCACACGGCCAAGGTTTAATAATTGCCAATAGTATAAAAAAATACAATGAAAAATTAGCAGAGATACTTACCAATCATACCTTAAAGGCAAATTTAGACATAAGAAAGACCGGTTTTAAGCCTTATGTGGCTCCTGCCTTATCTTCCGGGAGCTATCCACTTATTGCCACCATTAGTGGAAAGTGGCATTATAGTGCGACCTTTTTAGGGGGAGTATTTATGGGAGCGAAAAATAGATTGCAAAAATCAGGAATTGAAATTGAAAGATTAGATCTTCCAGAAAATTTGATAGAAAAAATTAGGGCGAGTTATAGAGAGTTAGGCAGTCTTTTATAAAAATATATAAACAGAGGAATTTATTTTATGGAAAATGTTTATTTGATTATGCCCGGGAAAATATCGAATAGTTTTGCTGAGATTGTTAAAATAGCTACCAAAGATTATCAACCAGTAATTATTAAAACATTTAAAGACCTTCCTGATCTCAGAGATAAAAAGATAATATTTGCTATTGAATTGGATGAATGTGGATTTAATATTTCTTTGTTTGAAATACTTTTAGAACTAAAGCAAAGAGGGGATGATGCTCTTTCAGGTTCAAGGTCGGTAATTATAATCCAAAGCTCGAGTGAATTATTTACCAAGAGCACAGCTCAAAGAATAATTTTTTTAGCTAATCAGATGGGATGTAGATTCCCCGGTCATCCAGTTTTGGAAGCTACTTATAATCTTAATAATTTTCTTACCTGGCAAAAGACTTTTAACCTGCCACTTATAGAGATTTATCAAAAACAGTCTAAAGAATTAGTAAAAAAACTGATGGAGGAAAATTTAAAATTAATTAATATACCAAAGATACTTGTACTGCATTCGAGTTTGTATAGGACTTCTAATACTCTGATGCTTTGGAGAATGGTAAAAGAAAACTTTACAGGAGAAGATATAAAGGAATTTCATGTAGAAAATGGTACCGTTGTAGACTGCAGAGGATGTACTTATAAAACTTGTATTCACTATAGTGAAGAAAAAGGCTGTTTTTATGGAGGAATAATGGTAAAAGAAATTCTCCCAGCAATTGAGGATGCAGATTGTATAATCTGGTTATGTCCCAATTATAATGATGCTATATCTGCAAAACTTATGGCAGTGATAAATAGAATGACTGTGCTTTATAAGAGGGTAAGATTCTGGGATAAAACTTTATTTTCTATTGTTGTTTCCGGAAATTCAGGGAGTGATTGTATAGCCAAACAGTTGATAGGAGCTTTAAATATTAATAAAGGATTCAGACTTCCTCCCTATTTTGTTTTAATGGCTACTGCTAATGACCCTGGTGCAATAAAGAAAGTTCCAGGAATAGAAGAAATGGCAAAGAAATTTACTAAAAATATAATAAAAGAAACTAAAAAATGAAAAATAGAAGAAAATAGATAGTGTAATAATATGCAGAAAAAAGATATTAAAAATTTTACCTTAGATGAATTACAAAAACAAGTTAAAGATTTGGGAGAAGAAAAATATAGAGCAACTCAATTATTTTATTGGCTTTATAAAAAGGGGATAGAAGATTTTAGAGATATGTTGAGTCTCCCGGTGTTATTTAGAGATTTGCTTCAGGAGAATTTTTATATAAGCAAGATAGAGTTAGTAGAGTTAGCTAAGTCGAAAGACCAAACAGAAAAATATCTATTCAAATTAGAAGATGGGAATTTAATAGAAAGTGTATTAATATTTTCCAATAAGAGAATGACTGAATGTATATCTTCTCAAATTGGATGTAAATATAACTGCTTGTTTTGTGAAAGTGGCAAGAAAGGTTTTACTAGGAACCTTACAGTTAGCGAGATTTTAAATCAAGTTTTATTTATAAAGAAAAAGATGAAATCTAATCTCAACAACATTGTATTTATGGGTATTGGTGAACCTTTAGACAATTATAATAATGTTATAAAAGCTATTCATATATTAAGTTCTAAAGATGCTTTTAATATAGGGGCAAGAAAAATTACCATCTCTACTTGTGGAATAATCCCAGCTATTGAAAAATTACAGGATTATGGTTGGCAGATAGAATTGTCAGTCTCCCTGCATGCCCCAGAAAATAAATTAAGGTCTTATTTAATGCCAATAAACAATAAGCATCCTCTATATGATTTAATTAAAGTATGCAAGAATTATGCAGAAAAAACAAAGAGGCAGGTTACTTTCGAATATATTTTAATTAAAGGAGTGAATGATTCACTGAATTATGCTGATAAATTAGCTAAACTAATCAGTGGATTTAATTTTAAGTTAAATCTAATTACTTTTAACACTGCTCCCGGTTCTTTGCTGCAGGCACCCGACATTTCTCAAGTCAAATCCTTTAAAAATAAGTTGGTAGCTAAGGGGATTCCAACTACCATAAGAATATCAAAAGGTGGAGATATATCTGCTGCCTGTGGACAGCTAAAAAATCTGCATCTAAAATAAGCGTAAAAATGTTGATTATTCTATTACTTACACTTTATTGGAGTAGTCAGATAGAGAAAAGAATAGTAATTTTTTTATTCTAAATTTTAACTTCTATCTCCTGAAATTCTATGAACTTTGTGATTTTGGTTATTTTATATCCATACGCTGTATGCTAAAAAACGAGATACGATTCACGAGATACGAGATACGAATTTTTTCTTGACTTTCTAAGTATATCTGATATACTTTTAACGAAGATAATTATTGGATAACGGGCCCATAGCTCAGCTGGCAGAGCAACCGGCTCATAACCGGTCGGTCCCTGGTTCGAACCCAGGTGGGCCCACCATAAAATTAATAGATTTTTATTAAATTTAATTTGTAGCAAGGGCAGTTAAAGATTTTATGAAAAAATATAAAATTGATAAAATAATAGAGTTTTTCAGAAACCTTACTTCTTTAATGTAAGAAGTAAGGTTTTTTTGTTTTAAAAGACTATATTACCCCGAAGAAGAGGGGGAGGAATAGTTACTTGATAGAACAATTTGATATTCTGTTAGAATTACAAACAATAGATAATGATATAGATGAAGAAGAGAAAAAGAAAAGAGATTTACCCTCGAAAGTAGAAAGAATTAATGAAGAAATTCAAGAATTAAAAAATAATCTAACCAATAAACATAAAGGTTATAAAGAATTACAGATTAAGTTGAATAGAAAAGAATTAGATTTATCTGATAAATCTAATAAAATTAAAAAACATCAGGAAGATTTATATGGAGGTAAAATAACCGATATCAAAGAGCTTAAACAATTACAAAAAGTAATAGCTACTTATGAAGATGAAAAAAATAAGATTGAGGATGCACTTTTGGATCTGATGGAAGAAATTGAAGAGCTTAATAAATTGGTTATTGAACTTGAGGAAGATTTAAAACAAAAAGAGGAGTATTTACGAAAGAGTCAACAGGAAATGGAGTTAGTGGCATCAGAAATAGAAGAGATTATGAATTCTTTAACCATTAAAAGAGAAGAGATATTAAGTAAATTAACCGATAACCGTCTTCTAAAAGAATATGAACTATTAAAAAAAGGAAAAGGTGGAAAAGTCATTGTCGAGGTTAATAGTTCTATATGTCCAGGTTGCTATCTTGATCTCCCCAGTGATATTATTTATCAATTAAAAAAAAGTCAAACAATAATAACTTGCCCTAATTGTAACCGAATACTGGTTTGGAAAGAGTAATTCAAGACAATTGACTTCTTTAAAATAAAGTGATATTTTAAAATAGAAAAAAATAAAATAGTTGATAAGTAGGTCAGGTAATCGCGGAAGAAAGATAATTTCTTTCGAGGAAAGTCCGAGCTCCATAGGGCAAAGTGCTGGGTAACCCCCAGTGAGGGTAACCTTAAGGAAAGTGCTACAGAAAATACACAGCCGAGCACTCAGTCTTGAAGTTAAATAAAAAAGAAAGTTTTAAATCCAAAAATAAAAAACCGCTTTATTAAGAGATAATTTAAACTCAGGATTGAGTGCTCGGTAAAGGTGAAAAGGCAGGGCAAGAGCCTACCAGTTGTTAGGTAACTAACAAGCTTAGTAAACCCCACTTGGAGCAAGACCAAATAGGAAGAGTTATGGTGGCCCGCTGAATCTTCGGGTAGGTCGCAAGAGGTGTAAGGTAACTTACATCCTAGATAGATGATTACCACCCTTATGATTTTATAAGGGAACAGAACTCGGCTTATGATCTACTTATCAAAATAAATGAAAAAAAGGCATATGATAGAGTATTTTATCGTATGCCTCTTTTATTTTTTTATTTATCCCCCCATATCTTTCCATGAACCAGATATAAAAATGACTACTTTTTCTTTTTCAAAAGAAGAATTAGAACAATATTTATTATTAAAAATCAATAAAATAACAGCAATTCTCCTATTTTTAAAAAAAAATTAAAATTTTTTTCAAAAAAAAGAGGGTTTTTCAAAAAAATGTAGTATACTAAATATAAGTGGAGTAAAGTGGAGTAAAATGGAGGAATTAAACAAAAGGAGCATTTATGTTTTTAGGGCAATATGAACACACTATTGATGAAAAAGGAAGATTAATCGTACCCGCAAAATACCGGGAATCCTTAGGAGATAATTTTATTATCACTTTTGGTCTCGATGTATGCCTTTTTGTTTATCCTCTTGAAGAGTGGAAAGTTCTGTCTGAAAAATTAAAATTGCTTCCTTTAGGACAAAGAGATGCCCGAGCATTTAAAAGAATACTTTATTCTCGAGCAACCAGTTGTACTTTAGATAATCAAAGCCGAGTTATCATTATGAAATATTTAAGAGATTATGCCCAGATCAAACGAGAAGTTATGGTTATCGGTGTTTTAGATAGGCTTGAGATCTGGAGTAAGGATATTTGGCAAGGATATTTTAAAGAAATCGAAGATTCATATGAAGATATTGCTGAAAGGATATACGAACAAGAAGGTTAATTTATGATAGATTCCTTTCATATACCCGTACTGCTAAAAGAAGTTTTATACTATCTGAATTGTAATAAAGGAGGTGGTGTATATATTGATTGTACCTTAGGAGGTGGGGGGCACTCAAAAGCTATTTTAAGAAAGATATATCCTGATGGTTTATTGATTGGTATCGATCAGGATATAGAGGCAATTGAAACAGCAAGAAAAGAATTAAACACTTATCTCGACAAGGTTAAATTGGTTAGAGATAATTTTAAAAATATAGAAAAAATTCTGTCTAACTTAAAGGTGGAAGTAGTATCCGGGATAGTCTTTGATTTAGGAGTGTCCTCTCACCAACTAAGAGAGAAGGAACGAGGATTTAGCTTTAGAGAAGATAGTCATTTAGATATGCGGATGGATCTATCACAAAAGCTTGATGCAAGTGTATTGATTAATAGCTATACAGAAAGAGAACTAATTAGGATATTTGAAAAATATGGAGAAGAACGCTTTTCTAAAAAAATTGCCTGGCTGATTGTTACAGAAAGACAAAAAAATCCTATAACTACTACCAGGCAATTAGCTGATTTAGTAATAAGAGCTCTTCCAAAAACTAAGAAGAGGGAAAAGTGGAGAATTCATCCAGCCACGAGGGTTTTTCAGGCAATAAGGATAGAGGTGAACCAGGAACTTGATGCTTTAGAAAAAGGTTTAGATCGAGCAATTAAAGTTTTGGAAGAAAAAGGCAGGATTTGTGTTATTTCATATCATTCGTTAGAGGATAGGATAGTTAAAAACATATTTAAAGAGGCTGAAAGGGAAGGAATGGCACAAAAGAATTATGGATTGAAAATTATAACCAAAAAACCAATTAGACCTTCCTTGGAGGAAATAAAGAAAAATCCAAAGGCAAGAAGCGCCAAATTGAGAGTAGCAGAGAAAATAATATCTGTATCTTGATTCGTTAGTTAGTTATTTAGTTAGCTGGTTAATTGGTTAATAAATTATTATTATTAAACAAAATAACTAGCTAACTAGAAGACCAGTTAACTAATTTATCTTGTATCTTGCCTTTATACTAACGACTAATTTGATTGTATGACAAAACAACCTAAATATAATAAAGGGGTGATAAAACAATGAGAAGAAATAAGTTGATAACCAGCAGTAATTACGAAAGTAAAAATGCCTTAATTACTTATATATCATTTATAATATTAGTATTTTTTGTCACTTCTGTAATTATTTTTTATATTTCTAATAATATTGTATTAACAGAATTAGGATATAAATTAATAGAACTGGAAAATTATAAAATAAGATTAGAAGAACAGAATGAAAAACTTGAACTTACCGCAGAGACTCTTTCTGCCTTAGATAGAATTGAGAAAATTGCTTGTAACCACTTAGGGATGATTAGGCCAAAAGAAGTTGAATTTATTGCTTCCCTACCTACTCCTAAAATTAATCCAGGGGAAAATATCGGTGTAATCAGCAATAATTATGAAAAAGAAAAATATTTTTGGGCTAGTTTTGACCTAAAGAAATTGAATGACTTGATTTTATCAGTATTAAAATAATATACTTGTAGCAACAAAAGCTAAAAAAGGCGGGAATAGTTGTTGCTTTCTAAAGAGAAAAGAGAACGTATAACTTTTTTATTTATAATATTTATAGTTTTTTATTTTTTGTTAGTTTATAGACTATATAACATTCAAATTGTTCAAAGTAATAAGTTTGAAGAAATTGCCCAACAAGAACATCTAACTTCTTTTTCCATTGAAGGAGAGCGGGGTAATATCTATGATAGAAATTTAAAGAAGTTAGCTGTAAATGTTAATGTCCAATCCTTATTTGCTATCCCTTCTAAAATAAAGAATCCTCAAGAGACTGCGCTACAGCTTTCTTCTATTTTAAATCTGGAAACAAAAGAAATATTTAATAAATTAAATCAGAAAAGGTCTTTTGTGTGGATAAAAAGGAAATTAATAGATACAGAAGTTACAGAGATTAAAAAATTAAGCTTAGAAGGTTTGGATTTTTTAAATGAGAGCAAGAGATATTATCCTAAGCAATTTTTAGCTTCTAATCTATTAGGATTTGTGGGGATAGATAATCAAGGATTGGAGGGATTGGAGCTATTTTTTGATAAGGAATTAAAAGGTTTACCTGGTTTAGTAATTTTGGAAAGAGATGCCTCAGGGGGAAAAATACCTCTTAGTATCAAGGAACCAACTACCCATCGAGATGGGAAGTCAATTGTTTTAACTATTGATGAAGTAATACAATATATTACTGAAGAAGCCCTGGATAAAGCTTTTCAACAATATAAAGCGAAAGCCGGGGTGGCTATTGTGGTAAAACCTAAAACTGGCGAAATATTAGCCATGACAGTAAAACCATCATATGACCCAAATTATTTTGATAAATTTTCTCAAGACTTCTGGAGGAATAGAGCAATTACTGATGCCTATGAACCAGGATCAACCTTTAAAGTTGTTACCATTGCTACCGCCTTAGAAGAAAGGGTGGCCAAGTTAGATGATCGATTCTATTGCATGGGATGGATAAAATACAATGGGCATATTTTTCACGATATACACCAACATGACTCACAAAATCTTACCGATATAGTGAAGAACTCCTGTAATGTAGGTGTAATTCAAACCGGAACAAGATTAGATGAAAAAGTTTTTGAAAAATCTATTAGGAGATTTGGATTCGGGACATTAACTGAAATAAATTTACCTGGTGAAATAAATGGATTAGTAAGAAGTTCAAAAAATTGGTCAAAAATTTCCCTGGCATCTATATCTATAGGCCAGGAAATTTCTGTAACTCCCATTCAATTATTAATGGCTGTATCAGCTATAGCTAATAGAGGGACTCTGATGAAACCAATGATAGTAAAAGAAATTTTGGATTCTAACCAAAATAGGATTAAAGTATTTAAACCAAAACCAATTAGGCAGGTAGTATCGGTTGAAACAGCTTTAACTATGACAAAAATATTAGAACAAGTTATAAATGATGGAACTGGTACAAGGGCTAAACTTACCGGGTATCAAGCAGCAGGAAAAACTGGAACTGCTCAAAAATTTGATTTCTCCCTCGGCATATATTCTAAAGAAAAATATAGTTCTTTATTTGTAGGTTATGTTCCTGCTGAGAATCCTCAAATATCTATTTTAGTTTTATTGGATGAGCCAAAGGGTAGTTATTATGGTGGAACAGTAGCAGCCCCGGTCTTTCAAGAAATTGCATCAAAATCCCTTCCATATTTGTTAATTCCACCCAATCAGTGAGTATCTCGTATCTCGTATTTCGTATTTCGTATATTCTTGGATAGGGAAATTATTTTGATTGAAACGCAATACACAATACGATATACTATATACGAGATTTAACTGGAGGACAGACAGCTCAGCTGTAGTACTATACGCTATACGCTAAACGCTACCCGCTATACGCTATATAAAAAATTAGAGGTAATTTATTTTATGAATTTGAGTGAATTGATAGCCAACTTGAAGGTTAAAGAAATTTATGGTGATTTAAATTTAGATATAAAAGGAATTTACCACGACTCTCGAAAAATAAAGAGAGATTTTTTATTTATCTGCATAAAAGGTTTTACTTTTGATGGTCATTGCTTTATTGAAGAAGCAATTAATAAAGGTGCTACTGCTTTGGTAGTTGAACAGGAAATTAATCCCCGACCAGGCATTACCATAATAAAAGTAGCTGATAGTCGTAAGGTTTTAGCGATATTAGCTAATCAGTTTTATGGATTATCTTCCCGCAAAATAAAATTAATCGGAGTTACTGGCACGAATGGTAAAACTACAGTGACTTATATGTTAAGGGCTATTTTACAGGAAGCAGGATATAAAACAGGATTACTAAGCACAGCTCAAAACATAATTGGTGATAATACTAGCAACTCTCATATGACTACTATGGAATCAGTCGATCTACAAAAAACCCTCAAAGAAATGGTTGAACAGAAGAATGAGTATGCTGTAATGGAAGTATCTTCTCATGCTTTACAACTATCCCGGGTAGAAGGGTGTGATTTTGATGTAGCTATCTTTACCAATATCAGTAAAGAGCATTTTGAAATCCACAGGAACTTTACCAATTATTTAGAAGCGAAGAAAAAATTATTTTTAAATTTGAATAAAAGCAAGAAAGAAGCATCAAAAAAGTTTGCAGTAATTAATATTGATGAAGAACACAGCAAGGTCTTTATTGATTGTAATAAAGTAAATTTAATTACCTATGGAATAAGAGAAAAGGCTGAGGTCAGAGCTACAAATATAGAAATAAGTCTGAAAAATTCTTCATTTATTGCCGAAACACCCATAGGGAGGATAAGAATATCTTTAAATTTTAGCGGAAGATATAATATATATAATGCTTTAGCCGCTATCGCAGGAGCTATTACTCAGAATATCTCTCTTAAAATAATTTCTCAAGCTTTAACTAAATTTTACGGAGCACCTGGCAGACATAAGTTACTTGATTTTGGACAAAATTATACTATTATAGTAGATTTTGCTCATAATTATCATGGATTAGGAAACATATTACAGAACTTACAAGCTTTTACCAGGCAACATATAATTACAATATTCGGACACGGGGGAGAGAAGTATAATAAAGTAAGAGTTACTATAGGAGAAGTTATAGGAAAATATAGTGATTATGTAATAATAACTGCCGATAACCCCAAAAGCGAAGATCCTTTGAAAATTGCTAAAGAGATTGAAGAAGGAGTGAAAAAAACAGATAAAGATTATATTATTATCGCTGATCGGGTGGAAGCTATTAAACATGCATTAAAAAAAGCTAAAGAGGGAGATATAGTCTTAATTGCCGGGAAAGGTCCTGAGAATGAGCAGATTTATCATAACCGGGTGATTCATCATAACGATGAAGAGGTAGTAGAAAAAATATTAATGGAGAGACAAAAAATTGGAAGGCTATAAAGTTAAAGAATTAATAGAAACTACTTCAGGAAGGATAATCCAGGGTAACCAAAATTCCATAATAAACAGCATTTCTATAGATAGCAGGACTTTAGTCCCGGGTGATTTATTTTTTGCTATAATTGGACCCCATTTTGATGGACATAATTTTATTAATGAAGCTTTTAATAAAGGAGCGATGGGAGCAGTAGTTTGTAAAAATATTGGCAGTTTATTAAAGACTAAGGAGATAGATAAGAATAAAATTATATTAGAAGTAAAAGATACTCTATTAGCTTTACAAGATTGGTCTAAGTATTATAAAAATAAATTTAAAACCTTTAATGTCTGTATAACTGGGAGCAATGGAAAGACCACTACTAAAGAAATCATTGCTCATATATTATCTCAGAAATTTCCCCTTTTAAAAACCTCAGGAAATTACAATAATGAAATCGGAATTCCTCTTACTCTATTGCAACTTAATGATTTACATAAAATATTAGTAGTAGAGATGGGAATGAGGGGATTGGGTGAAATAAAAATTCTCACCAACTTTGTTCCTCCTGATTTAGCGGTGATTACTAATATCGGTGAGGCTCATATTGGTTTATTAGGATCAAAAGATAATATTTTCAGGGCTAAGTCAGAATTGTTACAATCATTAAACCAAAATGGAATAGCAATTTTAAATGGAGATGATCCCTATTTCTTAAAAATGTTGGAAATTGTGAATGGTAAGAAAATAATTACCTTTGGCATTGAGAATAAAAGTGATATTATGGCTGGTAATATCAGAATGATCGATGACATAGGAATGAAGTTTACCCTTAAAATAAAAGATGTTGAAAATCGAGAGATATTTTCCCCTTTATTAGGAAGATATAATATTTATAACGCACTTGCTGCTTCTGCAGTTGCCTTTGCCTTAAAAGTTGAGTTGAATTTAATTGAAAGAAGGTTGGCTACTTTTAAGTCATTAGATATGCATATGCATTTAAATAATTTCTATAATGGCATTAAAATATTAAATGATTCCTATAATGCAAGCCCTCTATCAGTTAAACAA
>Ga0209636_10002142_pt1 | contig 20041 bp, 19 predicted proteins | sample DeeMarSWOR152_54_FD_187464 | JGI IMG/M metagenome (GOLD analysis project Ga0209636, IMG submission 187464) | Marine sediment microbial communities from White Oak River estuary, North Carolina - WOR-1-52-54 (SPAdes) (version 2) | ecosystem: Environmental > Aquatic > Marine > Intertidal zone >...
AATGACCTCCTCCGGTTTCATTGAAGTCAGGACTTTGGCCAGCGCTGTATAACCGCCGATGGCAATGTAATCCTCGATCTTACACGGATCAAGGAGCTTGTTCTGACTAAGGAGTACACGATCCTGAGCACGGTAGAAGGGGATTTCGGCTTCATGTATAACGTTTTCCCCTGAAATTGGGTCGGTATAGAGCAACTCATCCAAGATCTTACCCTTGAATAGGGTCTCGGAGACTATTTTTGGAACATCATGGGATCTGATGCGGCAATAGAAAATATTTTCTGGTTCCACAATTGCCAAAGGCTCCTGCTCGCAAAAGCCGTGACAGCCCGTAACACGTAAAGTCACCTTTCTCGTTAAGCCTTGCCTTTCAAGTTCACGACGGAAAGCGTCCACCACGGCCAGAGATCCTCTTGCCTGGCCACATGTGCCTGAAGATACTACCACTGTGACTGGTTGTTCCTGGCGTTTTTCCCACAATATTCGACTCAGGGAGGTAAGCTGTTCCGGACCCTCTACTCTATGCATGTTTTTTCTTTCCCTTCTTATCCTTCCTACAAACTGCGTTGATCAGCTTGCGCAGCTTGCCCGGAGTTATATGGTCGTGGTAGACGCCGTCCAATAGAGCCACCGGGCCCAGAGCACAGCAACCGAGGCAATTCACCCTTTCCAGTGTGAAGGCTTTATCTGGAGTCGTCTCGCCCGGCGAGATCTTCAACTGTCCCGCGATTGTATCCAGGAGCTTTGGTGATCCACGCACGTGGCAGGCTGTTCCCATGCAGATCGTCAACAGGTGCCTTCCACGTGGGGTGAGACTAAAGGCCTTGTAAAAGTTCGCTACCCGAATCACTTCTATGGGTGGCACACCGAGCTTCTCGGCGACAATGCGCAACCCATCCTCTGGAAGGTAGTGGAATTGAATCTGCATGTCTTGGAGGACCTCGATCAATTGGTCAGGTCGTAATTGCCTGCCTTCCAGAATGGAGTCCATTTTGGATAGCTCCATAGTGTTTCTCCTCGTATTCTATGTTTAGTGTGGGGAACGTCAGCCACGCTCTTAGCGGTGGATTACCTGATTTATCGTATTCGTTGCCGGACTGACAAGGGGTCACGTGAAAGATATCGTAAGGCTCCTTTCCCTTGCTAAGGATAAAAAAAGGCGTCCCTTAATATGCTTTGGACGCCTTCGTCTCTTAGATACGCCTTTGTATCTTATTGCACTAAGGATTGTGCTCGAAATTTGTGTTTTTCATCTACCAAATTCCTACATTTTTGTCAAGTTTTTTCTCTTTTTTGTATTATTTCTTCATCTCATACGCCAAAATAATGGCTTCAGCGATATCCCTCATCGATCGGCGCGAATCCATACTTTTCTTCCTGATTCGGCTGAAGGCCTCATCTTCCAAGAGGCCGTACTCCCTCATGAGTATGCCCTTTGCCCGTTCAACCAGTTTCCTTGTCTCCAATTCCTCCTGGATCACCTTGGATCTCACCATCAACTCCGTATTCTCGATACAGATGGCTGCTTGGTTGGCAACGGTGGTTAGCAGGTCCAATTCAGTTTTTGAAAAATCATGGAGGTAGGATTTGTAAATATTGATGACACCGATGACCTTATCCTTCACGCGCATGGGAACGCTGAGCATCGAACGAAGACCCATCTTTTTTGCCAGTTCCTTCTCCTTATATCGTGGTTCCTCAAGCACATCCAAAATGATGGCTGGCTCATCCTGTTGGCCCACATAGCCCACAACCCCTTCACCGAGTTTTAGGCTCCTCTCCTTCAAGTATTCCTTATTCATGGTCTGGGTTGCCCTCACCTTCAAACAGTCCTCCTTCTCGTCGATCAACCAGAGGGAACAGACCTTGGAATCCATTACATTCGCCGTGACAGTAACAATGAGCTTGAGAACGTCCTCTATGTAGCGATCTGAGGAGATCGCGGTACTGATCTCCTTTAGGGCCTCTATCTGTTTGGCATATGATGTTTTGGCTTTCGTTGGCAATGGGAGTCCTCCTTTTTAAAGGATTGATTTAATTACTCTATTTATGACCTTAAGTCAACTACATTCTTTCGTAGGCTTCCTGCTGTTATTCAGAAATGCTTTCGAAGATAATGCTTATCGAAATGAGGAAATTCCGATCAAATTGATAATTGACCCGCATTGGGGTTTATGGTATTTGTATCTCGAATTTTCCTCCCCTCTATCTACTCCCTTATTGGATGATGATTTCCTTAGCCTTGGATTATGAGATAGTGCATGAGTTCTTGGTTACGTTCATCCGCGATGAGGTATACAAGGCGGGTTTCGAAAAGGCAGTCTTGGGATTATCTGGCGGGGTTGATTCCTCGCTCTGCGCTTACTTGGCCTCGGAAGCCTTGGGAAATGGGAATATTTATGGTATTAATTTGCCCTATCGGGATAGCGGAATCGATGGAATCAAACATGCTCGGCAGATAGCTAGCCAGTTAAAGATCCATTTTCTTTCCATTGAGATTACGCCCATGATCGATTGCTATTTCGAATCCTTTCCCGATGTGGATCCGATCAGGAGAGGGAACAAAATGGCCCGGGAGAGGATGAGTATCCTCTACGATCAATCTGCCAGATTCAACGCTTTAGTTCTCGGTTCCAGCAATAAGACGGAACTCCTCCTGGGTTATGGAACGATTTATGGGGATATGGCCTGTGCCATTAATCCATTGGGCGACCTGTACAAAACCCAGGTATGGGACCTTGCCCGTGAAGTTGGGTTGCCAGAGGAAATTATTGAGAAAGTCCCGACCGCAGACCTTTGGCACGGCCAGACGGACGAAGGAGAGTTGGGATTTCACTATAGCGAGGTTGATCGATTGCTGAATCTCCTGATCGATAACAAATTGAGCAGGAGAGAGCTCATCGGGAAGGGATTCAGGGAGGACTTTATCGACAAGGTAGAAATGAGGATTCAATCCTCAGAATATAAGAGGCGAATGCCGATAATAGCCGAGATTTCTCGTCATAGGAAAGGAGACAGTATCCTTGGGCAATAATCAGCTGCCCTGGATCGATATCATAAAGTGGCCGGCCACAGTAGCATGCAATCGGGCATCCTGGAGAAACGTGCGGTCGAGCGAGTCATTCAGGCTACGAAAGAATGCGGGATTTATCCATAAGCGGATGAACGATAGGAGATAGGGAGAGAATGAGGTTAAAAGGAGGTAAATATGCGGAAGGTTGAAAGGGCGTTGATCAGCGTATCGGACAAATCGGGGGTCATTGATTTAGCTAAAGCACTCGCCGATATGAAGGTTAAGATTCTCTCAACAGGTGGAACGGCGAGGATCCTCCGCCAAAATGGGATCGAGATCACGGACGTATCCGATTATACGGGCTTTCCGGAGATGTTGGATGGAAGGGTGAAGACCTTACATCCCAAAATCCACGGAGGGATTTTGGGCCAGCGGGAAAACCCGGAGCATGTCAAGACCATGGATCAACACGGGATAAACCCCATCGATATGGTAGTGGTGAACCTCTATCCCTTTGAAGCTACCGTTGCCAAGCCGAATTGTACCTTGGAGGAGGCCATAGAAAATATCGATATCGGGGGTCCTTCTATGATCCGATCGGCGGCGAAGAACTATAGAGATGTTGCGGTGGTAGTTGACCCAGGGGATTACGAGGATCTCATCGGTGAATTGAGGGAAAATGATGGGAAGATATCGCTCCAAACCAGATTTCGTCTTGCCAAGAAGGTCTTTCATATGACTGCAAAGTATGACACGGCCATATCGAACTATCTGAGCACTGTGGAAGGGGAGGGTTGAGTTAGGCTATCAACTATATCGGAGTATCTGAGTATTGTAGAAGGCGAGGGTTGAATTAGGCTATCTACTATTAGATAAGAGAGGGTTATATGAAGGTATTAGTGGTGGGCGGTGGAGGCAGGGAACACTCCCTGGTATGGAAGATCAATCAGAGTCCCAGGGTTTCGAAGCTCTTTTGCGCGCCTGGTAATGCAGGAATAGCACAGATAGCTGAGTGCATCAATATATCGGCCACGGATCTGGAGGCCTTGGCCACGTTTGCCGGTAAAAACGACGTAGATTTGACCGTGGTGGGTCCTGAAGTTCCCCTCACCATGGGGATAGTTGACTTCTTCGAGGAGAGGGGGTTGAGGATTTTCGGTCCCCATCGGGATGCAGCAAAGATTGAGGGGAGCAAAGTCTTCTGTAAAGATTTACTGAGCAAATACGGGATACCAACGGCCCATTATCGAACTTTCGAAGACCGGGATGAAGCGGCTGAATATGTCCATTCCATCAGGATACCAGTCGTGGTGAAGGCCGACGGATTGGCAGCGGGCAAAGGAGTCATTCCCAGCATGACCGAGGAGGATGCCTTAAAGGCCTTGGATACGATAATGGTGGAGAAGGCCTTCGGAGATGCTGGAAATCGGGTAATAATTGAGGAGTTACTTGATGGAGAAGAGACTTCTTTCATCGTATTCACCGATGGTAAGACCGTAATACCACTGGCCTCCTCCCAAGATCATAAGCCCATTTACGATGGAGATAAGGGGCCCAATACGGGGGGAATGGGGGCCTATTCACCGGCACCAGTGGTGACGGAGGAGGTTCACAAGAAGATCATGGATGAAATCATGATTCCGACCATCAGGGGAATGGCTTCTGAAGGGCGGCCCTATAGAGGGGTATTATACGGTGGGTTGATGATCAAGGATGGCCAGCCAAAGGTCTTGGAGTTCAATGCACGATTCGGGGATCCGGAAAACCAGCCCATCATGATGAGGATGAAGGGGGATATCGTTCCCCTCTTGGAGGCCTGTATAGATGGAAACCTACGAAAGGGGTCCATTGATTGGGATGCGAGGTGGGCGGTATGTGTGGTGATGGCTTCGAAAGGGTATCCGGGGAGTTACGAGAAAAACAAGGTCATCCTGGGCCTGGAGAGGGTAGCGGATATGGAGGACGTTTTCGTGTTCCATGCGGGCACCACAAGGAAAGGAGAAAATTTTATGACCAGCGGAGGGAGGGTGTTGGGGGTTACGGCCCTGGGAGAAGACGCCAAGGCCGCCATTGACCTGACCTACTCCGCGGTGAAAGCGATCCAGTGGGACGGGGTTTACTATCGAACCGACATCGGAAAGAGGGCTCTGGATCGCTGAGAGAGGTTAGAGGCAAAAGGAGAAATGTCAAAGGTCAAAGTTCAAAATCCAAATAACAAAGGGCAAAGGTGAAAGGTTAAGGTTAAGATTAAGGCGAAATGATAAATGAATCATAAAGAACACGAATCATGGACAAGAAACACGTGGACACGAACACGTATCACGAGCACGATCCTCTAACACGGTCTGCCGTCCGCGGTCTTCGGTCCGAATCATCACGGATACGGCAGTCAATATGAACTATAGATAAGGACTCAGAAATTTGCAAAATACCACATGAATTGGGGGAGGGGATATGGCGGAGAAAAAAGGAGGAAACCCTGTGGTAGGGATCGTCATGGGAAGTGATTCGGACCTCCCGGTGATGGAAGAGGCTGAGAAAATTTTAAACCAATTCCAGGTGCCCTTTGAAGTTACCCTTTCCTCTGCCCACCGGTCGCCTAACCGTACCATACGCTATGCCAAATCAGCCGAGAAAAGGGGTCTTGAGGTCATCATCGTCGGGGCCGGGGCTGCTGCCCACCTGGCAGGGGTAATTGCCTCAGAGACGATCCTTCCCGTAATCGGGATTCCCATCGATTCTTCACCCCTTAAGGGCATGGATTCCCTCCTTTCAACCCTGCAGATGCCTGGAGGAGTCCCCGTTGCCACCATGGCCATCGGAAGGGCAGGGGCAAAAAATGCGGCAATATTGGCCGTTCAGATATTGGCCCTGAAGTCTCCTCAATTGAAGGAGGCCCTCAAGGCGTATAAAAAGCGATTAGAACAAGAGGTGGAGGAAAAGGCAGAGGGTATCCAGAAAGGAGCGATTTGAATACGCGTATGATTAAAGTCAACCCCTTCGATCCCGAAGCGAGGCCGATTCAGGAGGCCGCTCATATCCTGAAAAGTGGCGGGGTCATCGGATACCCGACGGAGACCGTTTATGGTTTGGGGACGGATGCGTACAATGAGGAAGCCCTCGAACGGTTATACAACATCAAGGGAAGGGAACAGAATAAGCCGCTATCCATATTAATAGGAAATCTGGAGACGCTGGAGGACGTTGCCTCCAGAATTCCACCGGTGGCTACTGGCTTGATTCGGGGTCACTGGCCCGGAGCATTGACCATTATCTTTGAGGCTTCAAAAGCTTGTCCCCCAATTCTGACGGGGAACAGCGGAAAGATAGGGGTTCGGATTTCACCTCATGCAATCGTAAAAAAATTACTAGAGGCCTTCAAAGGACCCATTACCTCTACCAGTGCCAATCTCTCGGGAATGGACAGCCTCTCCGATCCCGATGAAGTTTACAGGGTCTTTCGTGGGAGGATCGATTGTATTATTGATGGGGGGAAAACGGGGGGAGGGGGAGTATCCACGGTAATCGATGTGACCGTTTCTCCTCCTCGCATACTTCGGGAAGGAGTTGTGCAGCTCAAAGATGCAATAGAACACTTAAATTATTAATATAAATAAGTGATTATATTCAGTAATTTAAAGGATATTTTCTGATAAAGTACTTTAATTATATATAACGCGGTTTCAATGCCAGAGTCCAACGATGGCTCTCTTGGCTTACGGCACGAGGCTGAACAGCGTGGGAACGAGGGAACAGGTTACCTACGGTGGATACGGCCAGACTCCTCATTCATCACATTCCCAAGACCCCAGTTAAGTTCCGATCCAAATCCCCGGGAAAGGTCCAGCAGCATCATCCCAAAAATACTGGTGGTGCGGCCGTGCCATCAGAACCATAGGCTCACTGAACTGTCTTTGGAGGACTTGGAAAAGAAACCGGGAACCAAGGGAGGCTCTTGGGCGGAATTATTCAGTGAAGCTCCCCGCCCACAGGGCGGGGCTTTCAGGGCACGCAGTGGCGAGCAGAATGCGAGCCAATGAACGCTCATTTTTCATTGTGCCCCTTGACCCATTGGGCCTCTTGACCCATTGGGCCTCTCAACCCATTGGGTCTCTCAACCCATTGCGCCTCTCAACCCATTGGGCCTCTCAACTCCACTTACAAGGCGGTGCTTGCGGGGCACTTGCCGGTCACGAATGAGGATGAGGGAACTCCATATGGGGGGAATTAAGGCATTGTTATCTTCAGATCCTTGATCTTTTTACGAAGGGTGTTTCTGTTAATCCCGAGAAATTGGGCCGCTGCGACTTGTACATTTTTCGTCTTCTTTAGGGCCATTTTGATGAGAATTCGTTCAACGATGGAAATGACATCGCGGAATAGGCCACAGTTGAATTCAAGCCCTGTATCAACTCCATTGAGAGTCCCGGTCAATTTTTTCTCTAATAGGTCCTCCAGGGAGAGATCCTCTATTCGATCCGACTTCAGATCTTCCAAGACCCTTGGAATTGCGCCGTCTGAAATTCCTTCCTTGGCCATGATCGATCCCGTCTCAATATGTCCGATAAGCGTGAAGGACTTTAAGCCCTTCGTGTCTTGAAAGGAAAAAGGGGATTAATGAATCAGGACAATCTATATGTAATATAATTGAGGATATATAGCAAGAATTTTTTTATGAGAACTCATTAGGCTCCTTGAGGACTCCTCAGCTCGCCCAGCTTTTCCCTTCCGTTCGGGTGAGCCCTTCGGGCTGCACTCAGCTATGATCCCTCGAAGGGTCACCCACTTCTCCGACGGATTATGCTCAGGGACAACGGATTCCTCCGGAATGTGAGGAAACTCCAGACAGTTTTTTCTTGAAGTATTTTAGTCAATCGATTACACTCTCTTGTGAAGGTGCCCGCCCCCATGGCGGGGCTTCCAGGGCACGCAGTGGCGAGCAGAATGCGAGCCAATGAAAACTCATTTAATTGTGCCCCTCGACCCCGCGCATAAGGCGGGGCTTGCGGGGCACTTCCCGGTCAAATGGATCAACCACGCCTCATCGCCATCGTTGGGCCTACTGCTTCTGGGAAGTCCCAGTTGGCCATTAAGATAGCCTCCAGAATGAACGGCGAGATCATCAGCGCCGACTCCATGCAATTATACCGGTACATGGATATCGGCACGGGTAAACCGAGCCCTGAAGATCGCGGGCGTATTCCCCATCACCTGATCGATATCATCTTTCCAGATGAGACCTTTAGCGCTGCCGATTATAAGGGAAGGGCAAGGGGAATTATCGATAAATTGCATAAAGCTGGGAAGAATATCCTCATCGTTGGTGGAACGGGGTTATATATAAAGGCTCTTCTACGGGGCCTATTCCCCTCACCAGAGACAGATCAGTCGTTACGGCAAGAGTTGAGGGAGAAGGCAAACTGCTTTGGTAGGACATTCCTCTGGCAGGAATTAAAGGGGATCGATCCTGCATCGGCATCGAGGCTGCACCCAAACGATACGGTAAGGATAATCCGGGCTCTCGAGGTTTACCGACAGACGGGGATACCTCTATCCCATTGGCAGAAAGAACATGCCTTTGGGGACCGCCTATTTGAGATACTTAAGGTCGGCTTGATGAGGGAGAGGGAGGATCTTTACTGCCGAATAGAGAACAGAGTGGATCATATGGTCAGGAGCGGATTCGAAGAAGAGGTAAAATCATTACTCAATATGGGATATGGCCGGCACCTGAAAACCATGAGGGGGCTGGGGTACAAACGGATGGTGGAATATGTTTTTGGAGAGCGCGATTTAAAGGGGGCCATTCACCTCATCAAACAGGAAACGAAGGCATACGCAAAACGACAGCTCACATGGTTCCGAAGTGACCCAGAGGTCCGATGGGTCCGTTACCCCCAGGGGAAAGAACGAATCATGGAAATAGTTGAGCGGTTCTTAGGCCGGAAGAGGTCCAAACCCAGTACCGTCAAGGCAGCCATCAATGGATAGGGAGGCCATAATGGTTAAGAATCAAATCAATATTCAGGACCAGTTTCTCAACAGGATGCGGAAGGAGAGGATTACCGTTATTATTGAACTTATCACGGGCGAAAAGATTGAGGGGCTCATCACCAGTTTCGACAATTTCAGCTTGATCATAAAAAATGAGAACGAACGATTGATTTATAAGCATGCCATTTCATCCGTCTTCCCACGGGAAAAAAGTGCATAGAGGAAAATTCCCGATGAACACGGGATGAATGTCCGAAGGTTCCAATGGAAGGAAAGCGACTCAAATCAATCATAGAGAGCTTAATCTTCGTTTCCGAGTACCCCTTGGGAATTGATTCCATCCAAGGGGTATTGGAAAATGTGGATAAAATGGCGATCCAAAGGTGTCTCGATGAGTTGGTAGAGGAGTATCGACAATTGGATCGGAGTTATCAACTGGTGAAGGTGGCGGAGGGATTTCAATTTCGAACGAAACCGGAATATGCGCAATGGATTCAGAAATCGAAGAAGGCAAGGGGAATCAAGTTAACGAAAGCGGCCTTGGAGACATTGGCTATTATTGCATATAAACAACCCATCATCAGGGCGGAGATTGAGGCCATCAGGGGGGTAGATTCTGGGTGGGTTCTCCGAGCCCTGTTGGAGAAGAGATTGATTAGGATAATGGGGAGAAAGGCCATGCCCGGGAGGCCCATCGTGTATGGGACCTCCAAATATTTCTTAGAATTTTTCGGCCTCGAAAACATCTCCAGCCTTCCCACATTGAGGGAGATCCAGGATCTTGGGGAGGTGGAACCAGAGGAGGCTCATTCAAAAGAAGCCGTATGATCCGATCACTCATGGGAGGTCTGTGAAGGAGAGACTTCAGAAGATTATATCTAAGGCAGGCCTCACTTCCCGTCGTCATGCTGAAAAACTTATCATAGAGGGAAGGGTTAAGGTTAACGGGGCAGTCATTACAAGCCTTGGCTTTAAGGCCGATCCCCAAAGGGATCATGTCAGGGTTGACGGGAAACTGATTGGTAAGGTTGAGCCAAAAGTATACCTCCTGTTGAATAAACCGAGGGGATGTGTTACGACCCTCGATGATCCCCTTGGAAGACCCACCATTCGAGGCTTCCTTCAAGGCGTAAAGAGGAGGATCAAACCCGTCGGCAGACTTGATTTTGATTCCGAAGGATTGCTCATCCTCACCAACGATGGTGAGCTCCATCAACGGTTAGCCCACCCCAGGTATGGGGTCCCCCGGACATACCTGGTCAAGGTGAAGGGGATTCCCAATGCAAAGGCGATGAGGAGCCTAAGAGATGGAGTAAGGCTGGATGATGGGGTAAGCTTTCCAGCGGAGGTTCGCTTCGTCAAGAAGCTAAAGAGGAATTCATGGTTGAGATTGACCGTCTATGAGGGAAGAAACAAATTGATCAAGAGGATGTGCGCTACAATATTCCATCCCGTGATAAGGCTGAAGCGAATTCGTTTCTGTCCCCTGATCTTAGACGATACCAAGCCGGGAAAGTACCGCTACCTCACTTCGAGGGAAATCGACGAACTCATGAGCGTATATCCCTCTGCTAATAAGGGGGGAGAATGAGCCAGATCCATCAACAGAGAACCGATAGACCCATTGGGGAAATTAGACCCATTGGGAAAATTAGACCCATTGGGGAAATTAGACCCATTGGGATAATTGGGGCTACCGGACTTGAAATTGGGCTCTTTAAGAAGAGAATGAAACGTATCGAGAGGGAAAGGGTGGGGAATAGTTGCTTTTTTCGGGGTCACTTTTCGGGAAGGGAGATCGTCTTGGTCCAAAGCGGCATTGGATATTATCATGCTTCAAACGCATGCTCCCATATGATAGAACGATTCTCTCCATTCGTGATAGTATCCATCGGCTTAGCCGGATCGGTAGATGTGGCTGCGAAGGTAGGGGATATCCTGTTGGCTCCCCACCTCCTATGGGTTAGGGATACGGAGGAACTCAAGGTTGAAAAAACCTATACTTTAGATGAAAGCTTGATCGAAACAACTTCGAATATTCTTGAGAAATATAATTTAGCATTCACATTGGGAAAAGTGCTTACCGTGCCCTCTTTTATCTTCAAGCTCGAGGAGCGTCATCGAATCGGTCGGGAACTGAAGGTAAAGGCCGTCGAAATGGAGGGAGCGGCCATAGCAGGCGAGGCGATAAAACACCACGTTCCCCTCCTGGTCCTCCGGATGATCTCAGATGATATGTCAACCCGAGAGATCGACTATAGTATGATGCTTGGAACTATGGGAAAAGCCACACTAAGAGGAGCCATTCGTTTCTCCTTCGTTCACCGAAGGGATCTCCTGGAGGTTTTTCGGTTTGGGAGGCAGTTACGGCGATTGGTGAAAAGCCTATCGGAAATCGGCGCCCGTATCGTTGAGGATATCAACCCTCTGTCCATTGATCCAGTGCGGGAAAGGGATTTACCAGTTCTCAGAAGGAAGATACCATGAAATCATTTCCCTTCCAACGGGAGGGAAATTGAAGTTTCCTGAGTTGTTGGAGGAGACCTTTATCCCTTCGCAGTGCTTCAGGGATCAGGACCCCTCAGCAGGTTAAGGTTATGATTAAAGGGAAATGTCAAATGACAAATTCCAAATGCCAAAAGGGAAAGCAAGCCTGAGGGTGGAGGTTAGAGGTTTGAGGCGAAATGCCAAAAAATAAATGGCAATGAGTTGATTAGTTGTATTAGTTTGATTGGTTTTATTGGTTAAGAATGGAAAGTCCAAATCACAAATGAGGGGGTTCGAACCACGAGCACGAACTCGTATCACGGACACGAATCATGAACAGGGATCGAAGGGGAATTCGGCCAACAGATTGTAAACCTGTGAAGCCAAGGGATAGGGGCATTGCCTTAAGAAAACGAACACGCCATGGGACAATCGAGATGGGTAAAGGTGGAAAGGGGAAAAATGGTGGAATTTTTATGAACCCTCGATTTCTCCATCAGGCGATCGACCTGATCCAAGATGCCATCTACATCACCGATACCTCAGGAACTATCCATTATCTCAATAAAAAGGCGCGGGAGCTCTTCGGCTATGACGAAAGGACATCAATTGGCAAATCCATCGGAATGCTATTTTTACCCGATGATCTGACCAACTTCCTGCCTAATATCTTAAAAGAAACCCAGGCCGGAGGGGGATATGAGGGGGAGAATTTATTACTGGATAAGAATAACAAAAGGGTTTTTGTAAAAATGGCTACGGCCCTCTATCGTGATAAAAATCGAGATGATGAGTGGATTATCTTTACCATCCAGGACATCACGAAAATGAAGGAGTTGGAGCGGAATTACTATGAATACCAAAGGTTGGCGAGCCTGGGAAGGATGGTCGAGGAAATCGCCCACAAGATTAGAAATCCCGTCGTGTCCATAGGCGGCTTTTCAAAGAGGATTTCCAGGAAGATTTTACAGGGCACTCAACTCCAATACTTCAAGATGATAGAGAAGGAGATCAGACGCTTGGAGGGGATAATCGATCAGGTGCAGAATTTCGCTTCCCTTCCGAGGTCGGTTTATGAAAGGCAGGATATAAGAAAAATCATCGAGGCCTCCCTGGAGCCCTTTTCGGCCAATGCTTCGCAGAAGCAGGTGGTTATTGACTTCGAAGTGGAGAACCCGAACGGGAACCACACAGCATTTATCGACGGCGGCCTTTTAGCAAGAGCGCTCAAATATATTTTGGAAAACGCCATTGAAGCCATTGACGGAGAAGGATCAATCCATGTCAAGTTATATTCGAAGGGCGACTTTATTGGCATAGAGATTGCGGATTCCGGGTGTGGAATCTCCGAGGAACACCTCGGGGCAATCTTTGACCCCTTCTTTTCCACCAAGCCGGATAAGGTCGGGATCAGCCTTGCAACCGCTTATCGGATCATCAAAGAGCAGGGGGGGACAATTCAGGCATCGAGTCAGCAAGGAAAGGGGACTCGTTTTACCATTTTCTTGCCCAAAGAGCGCCGGAGAAAAATCAGGACCCAGCTCCTTTCATAGCTGTTAACGGAGGCAGATGGAGTTGAGGGGCAGCCCTTTCTCAAGATGGTTACCTCGAAAATTAGGTATTATCTCTTTGTAGGCTTTTATCAAGCCCCCTTTCACTCATTGTTCGTGTTTCGTGGCCGTGCTCGCTGTTTCGTGCTCGGTATTCGGGCAATAAACCGTTAGAAGATGAGATAACGATAACCCATTGATAGAGGTTGGGTCGCCATTATTCAATACCCTGGGCCACGATTTCTGTGATATCCATCACCTTAATACTGCCCTTCTTTTCCTTTCGCAGCCTCGCGGCTGCAATATGGAGGTTGCTTTTACAGGCCGGACATGCGGAGATGACCATATCGGCACCGATATCCACGGCCTCTATGATTCTCTTGTAGGCAAGGGTTGAACTCAGGGCGTTGTCGTAACCCTTCATTCCACCCCCACCCCCACAACAGTTAGCCAGATTTCGGTTCTGCTTAAACTCCACGAGCTCCAGACCAGGGATATGCCTTATGATATTTCTGGGAGGTTCGTAAATCTCCATATGCCTGCCAATATCACAGGGATCATGATAGGCTACTTTTCCGGACGATCCGTCCTTGAACTGGATTTTCCCATCATTGATAAGCCTTTCGAAATATTCGACGGCATGGAGTACCTCGACGTTGAAATCGGAATATTGAGGATAAATCTGTTTGAAAGTCCTGTAACAGCCGGCGCAGGTGGTCACAATGATCTTGGGATTGAATGTTGAAAACCGCTTCAGGTTCTCATCCATAGAGTCCTGGAATTGATCTGAACCTACCAAGTAAGCCAGATATCCACAGCAGTGTTCCTCATTGCCCATGGTGGCATAATCGATGCCGGCTTTATCCAGAATCTCCATGGTATTGGGTATGATGTGGATATCCTGATAACTGGTAACACAGCCGAAAAATAATAGGATATCAGCGGCCTTCTCAACATAGGTAGATGGGTAGACATCTTTCCTCTTCTCGGGGGGCTCACTGAACGGGTTTCCATATTTCGAGATGCTCCCCAAGAGGGCTCTGTGGACATCGGGTAGGTATCCCGCCTCGACTAACCTTTTGCGAGCAGATTCTACGATGTCGGCTACTTGAATCCCGGCTGGGCAGGTCGCCTTACAATGCAAGCACATAGTACACTGATAGAACCTTTCCGCCAATTCCCTTGACGGCTCAATCCTTTCTTTTAGCATATTGAAGGCCAAGATAACCCTGCCTCGGGCATTCTTCGATTCGAGGGAGGTTTCCTTATAGATGGGGCATGCCGCTCCACAGAAACCGCACATGATGCAGGCGAAAATTTCATCATCAACGGCCTTCCCGAAGCTCCGAATTTTTTCCGGAATCCCTTTGAAGGCGAAATTGTCGTACATGTCATGTATGGAATCATCGAAGCCTAATTTCCCCGGATTGAGGATATTATTGGGATCCAACGCCTTCTTTACATCCTTCATGACCTGGTGGCTTTCTCCTAATTCCAGGCGAATATACGGGGATTTCGACATCCCGATTCCATGTTCGGCGGTTAGGGTCCCCTTGAGGCGCAAGGTCAGATCGATGAAATCATCGGCGATCTTCCTCACGGTTTCCCATTCCGATTTCTGTCTCGGATCGGAGATGATGACGGCATGGAGGTTCCCGTCTCCGATATGGCCAAAGGTTGCGATGGTGAAGTTGTGTCTTTCGCTGATTTTCTGAATTTCCCGTATCGTCTCTGGGATCTTGGTAATGGGGACCCCAAAATCCTCCACAATGGACTGGAGCCTTGAGCCCCTCTTTACCTTGGATAAGGCGGCGATAATGCCTTGGCGTGCCGCCCACATCTTGAGCCGTCTGTTGGGATCGTCATCCCATTTATTTTCAATTCCGTTGTTGGCCTTACAGATTTTATCGATTTTCCGGATATCGGCTTTTACGGCCTGTTTTTTGCCATCGATTTCGATAAACAGAATGGATTCAACATTATCCGGTATACCAAGCCCCATAGCCTTGTTGACCACATCGATGGAGGTTTTATCTAATATCTCGCACGAGGATAGGGCGATGCCGGAGGTGAGTATCTCCTCGGCCGCCTTTCCCGCATCCATGAGCGACGAAAACCGCGCCTCGGCAAATGCAATATATTCGGGCATTGGTAAGATTCTCAGGATAATCTTGGTGATGACGCCCAGGGTACCCTCTGATTGGGTGAAGAGATGCGTCAGGTCATATCCGGCGGAGGTCTTGGCAAGGGTTGATCCCGTGGTGATGATCCTACCATCAGCCAGAACGACCTCTAACCCGAGCACATACTGTTTTGTCGTTCCGTATTTCAAGGCACGATTTCCACTGGCGTTAGTGGAAACCATACCCCCTAGGGAAGCAAGGGTAGCGCTGGCCGGATCGGGGGGAAAAAAATGGGTGGGTGCCAATGCCATATTTAGGTTATTACAGATCACCCCCGGTTCGGCTATGATATATCCATCCTTCCTGTTGATTTCCAGAATATGGTTCATTCGACTGAGGTCCAGCAAGATCCCGCCTTTCGCTGCCAAGGCCCCCCCTACGGCACTCGTGCCCGAACCCCGTGGTGTTACGGGGATCTTTTGCTCATTGGCTATTGCCAGAATTTTAGAAACCTCCTCCGCGTTCTTCGCAAATACGATCACATCGGGAATCGCCTCGTGGACCGACAGGTCCCTGGAGTAACAGAGCCTCTCGATCTCATCCCTTCGGACGTTTTCACCTCCAACGATTGCCTCGATTCTTTCCACGTAATCCATGCTATCTCCTTTCGGAAATACTACGGTGAGATTAGTTATCAAAATCTTTAGCGCGTTAGCCCATATACGTCAAAAGCTACTTAACCAGAAATGAAATTAATTACTGGAGTCACCTACTGAAATATCACATTATCAATAGAATTGAGGAGTTACAAACATGTTATCAATGAAACCCAGAAACCTCCAGAATAAATAATCATTGATATATTTCAAGTATAATTCGTATCCTATTGATTTTTCAACGTGCCGTTAATTTTTCCCTGTGGGGGGAGGATTACCGTTTCTTCAACATCTCAACTGGATCCTGATCCCTTTGAAACAGAAGGAGGCTATGGCGAAAATAGCATCGGGAATCGTTGGGGATGCATTATGGAAGGGCAGGGTACTTATTCGGGTCCCTCGGATTGAGATCGAATGATGGCCGTCGTGAAATCCTCGGGCAAGACACCGGGTGCTTGGATGTGATGCACATCATAAAATTGTTGGATTTTATTACGGACCTTACCCTGTTCGAATTCGGTCTTTCTCAATTCGACCTCCATAGTGGCGAGGTCGCTCTTAGGGTAAAATTGGAAGTCCCCAGATATTCCGATTTCGCTGATCTTCTCATCTTCCAATTCTTCAACCGTCCTAATGAGGCCTCCTTTTGCCTTATGGATACCGTAACGGATTTCGACGCCTCCCTTTATTTTTATTCCCTTCGGTATCTTTCTGGTCTTTTTAACTAGAAATCGATCCGAGGTAAACCATTTCTCCAATGTCTTCATGCGCTCCACAAACCGATTATGCAGCGCTAACGGCTCTAAACGTCCCAAGACCTTTTCATATTCACGGATCAATGTTTGAACGACCTCCTCCCTCGGGGGGATATCACCCAGCTCCTTTTTCATGGTGGTAAGATTTTCCTTCATGCTTTTGTAGACCTTATCCCTCAATTTTTCATCGGGGACCCTGAGAATCTTGCTCATAGTCTCATAATCGAAGTCGAGGAGAATTCCCCCTACAAAGACCATACAGTCCCCGATATCACCACCTCCCTCACCGGCAATCTTCTTTCCCCCTTGAGTCACGATATCGTTTTCCTGCCTAAATGAGGCCTCGATGCCGAATTTTCTGTAGGTCTCGCAAGCTGGGATTGAAAATTCCTCGAAAATCCGCTTCATTTGGACGGGGAATCGTGGATTCGATCTCTTCCATATGATTTGATAGAATATCTGATTTTCATCCAGATAGGTTGCCCCGCCTCCGACTTCACGTCTCATGAAGGGAATCCCATTTTCCCTGCAAAAGGGGAGGTTGATCTCCTTTGCAGCGTCCTGGAAGTATCCGATGCTCACCAAGGGATTCTCGGGCGAAACGATGACTAAGGCTTCTACTCCCATCCTGGCCAGGGCGTGAAAGATGAGCATCGATTGTTGGCCCGGAAGTTTTCCCACGTCAAGGAGATACATCTGATCCATCCTTTCCTTCTTAAGGGAAAGTCGGTTATCTCTCTGCTGCTACTCGAATGATCTCGGATTTGATGAATTGAGCGAGATCATCGCCTTGCATCAGATTTTTCAATTCAACATCGAGATCGCTCGGTTCGATCTTGAATATCCATCCCTGGTCATAGGGTCCTTGGTTGATTAATTTAGGATTATCCTCAAGTTCCTCATTCACTTCAACAACCTTCCCCGACACAACTGCGTAAATTCGACCTACCCATTTCCCCGATTCGAGGGCGGCACAGGGTTTACCCTGGGTAACTGATTTACCAATCAACGGAAGTTGAACATAGACGATTTCCCCGGCCATTTTCTGGGCAAAGTCCGTTGTACCCGTTACCACGACATTTCCCTCTACACGACACCAATAGTGCTCCCGGTCGTAATAGAGGTCATCAGGAAAGGTATATCCCTCTATTTCCATGGCAATTCCCTCCCGTTCCGAAGTGTACTCCTTCTATAGCTGAATCCTGTGGAAAACACAAGGGGATATTTGCGGATGTTCGAATCTCTCAAAAAACTCGACCTCACGATCGCTCCTTGATCTCATATCTGGTCTATTTCGATAGTTTCTTCTTTCGGAATGTATCTAATTCCCGTTGATGTTTTGCCCTCGCTTTTTCCCTCATCCGGTACTCTCGAAAAGAACGGAGGTTGCCTTCGATATCCTCGATGGAGGATTTAAGTTGGGCTCGGGCAATATGAATCGTCTTCCCGATGTCTTTCAGGGAAGTCGTGAGTTCCATTTCCAAGGCACATGCGGTCTCCAATTTGCCCAAGGAGTCATGGAGCCCGTTAAGGGAATGGTAGAGCGATTCTTCCTTGTTGAGGAAGCGGTCTGCCCTTCTCCTGTAGTAATGGTGCTGAACCAAGTTAATGAGCAGGGATATGAGGAAAAATAATGTGGCAACCAAAAGGCCAAAGGTCTTCAATTCCATAGGGATTTCCATCTCTACCTCCATGGAAAGCACCGGAACGCCTGCATGGATGATAGCCGATAATGGGGTTCTTTTCAAGGTAGTGGATCTGTTGAGTTCCCTGGGATTGTTGTGGATTACACTTTGCCTGAGTCATGTGATTCATAAACAGGTACTCCACCCCTTTAACCAGAGGCATGCCAGCGTACAAACCGCACCCTTATAAACCCAATCCCGCGAGGAAGGGTCCCCCATCATTAGTTTTCCCCTATCTGAAAGCTCCTTTGTTCCCAAGCCGAGTCCGCAAGAGAAGTCTCCCGATGCATCTAAATTCGAACACGAATGGGGAAGGAGCAGTTCTTTTTTAGGAGAGGCCGAAAAAGATTGACAAGGATAAAATCGGTTAATAGAATACCTAAGAATTATAAAGTTATTGAGGAAGGAAAAATGATGCTAAAGAGCAAGTGGTTACACGCGGGAGACGTGGTTAAGGTGAATGCAAGGAACATCCCCGATAAGGTCGGCATCAAGGATAAATTTCGACAGGCCACCTTCAAGGAATGGGACGAGAGGGCAAATCGTTTGGCAAACGCCCTATCTGATTTGGGGGTGAGAAAGGGCGACCGCTTTGCTATTCTGGCTTATAATTGCATCGAATGGATGGAGATCTATACCGCTTCCGCCAAGGGAGGACAGATTACCGTTCCCATTATGTTTCGCCTCGCCCCCCCTGAGATCGAATACATTATCAATCATTCCGAGAGCAAGGCATTCCTTGTGGCAGAGGAGTTTGTGGAAATGATAGCCGGCATGCGGGATAAGTTGCCTATTCCCCAAGAGAATTACGTCTATATGGGAAGCGGGAAGGCGCCCGATGGGTATCTCCATTACGAGGATCTCATGGAAAGAGGGGCGCCGACACAACCGGATGTGGTGGTTGATTCCGCGGATATCTGGAATATTATGTATACATCGGGGACTACAGGGCGGCCAAAAGGAGTAGTGAGGACTCATGAAAGTAATATCGCGGAGTATGTTCTGAACAATATCAATATGGCCGTTAGGCCGGATGATAAGATAATGTTGGTCATGCCCATGTGCCATATCAACTCCATCTTCTATTCATTCGCGTACACCTACGTGGGGGGAAGCTGCTTCGTCTATAATATGATCAGTTTCGACCCCGAGGATCTTCTCAGGACCATCGACCAGGAGAAGATCACCTTCACCTCATTGGTCCCTACCCACTACATCATGATGTTGGCCCTTCCCGATGAAGTAAGGCGTAAGTACGATGTGAGCTCGATCCGTCAACTTCTCATCTCTTCAGCACCTGCCAGGAAAGATACCAAAATTGCAATAATGAAATACTTTAAGAATGCCGAGCTTTGGGAGGCTTACGGGGCGACAGAACAGGGCCTGATGACCCTTTTGCGTCCCGAAGATCAGATGAGGAAACTCGGCTCCATTGGAAAGGAGATCTTCGGGATAGACCGGATAAAAATTCTCGATGAGAACCGAAGTGAGGTTCCCGATGGTGAAGTGGGAGAGATCTTTGCCAGGACCCCTATCGTCTTCAAGGAATACTGGAAGGATCCGAAGAAGACCAAGGAAGTCTTCGAAGGCGAGTGGTCCACGGCCGGGGATATGGGAAAGAGGGATGAGGAAGGCTACTATTATCTAGTGGACAGAAAGGCCAATATGATCATAACGGGCGGGGAGAATGTCTACCCATCCGAGGTTGAGAATATCGTCGGGAGCCATTCCGCGGTAAAAGATGTGGCGGTCATCGGAGTGCCCCACGAAAAGTGGGG
>Ga0209636_10002143_pt1 | contig 20040 bp, 20 predicted proteins | sample DeeMarSWOR152_54_FD_187464 | JGI IMG/M metagenome (GOLD analysis project Ga0209636, IMG submission 187464) | Marine sediment microbial communities from White Oak River estuary, North Carolina - WOR-1-52-54 (SPAdes) (version 2) | ecosystem: Environmental > Aquatic > Marine > Intertidal zone >...
AGGTTTGTCTTGTTTAGCTATGTTTGCTACAATCGTCAAACGGGCGGTTAGCTCAGTGGTTAGAGCGCTGCGTTGACATCGCAGAGGTCACTGGTTCAAGTCCAGTACCGCCCATTTTTTGGTGAATGGCATATTTGATTTCTAGATTTGTAATGAGAAGTTCGAGATGAAAGTAGAAAAAAAGGATAATAAACTCGAACAGATGCGACACTCCGCAGCGCACATCATGGCTGAGGCAGTACAATGTCTTTTCCCCGAGGCTAAATTTGGTATTGGACCGACCATTGAGAATGGCTTCTATTATGACTTTGAGCTGCCACGTCCGTTAACACCGGAAGACTTGTCCGTAATTGAGAACAAGATGAGCGAACTTATTAATCGGAATGTACGGTTTGTTACAGAGGAGATTAGTAAGGATGAAGCGCGTAAGCTCTTTGCTACCCAGCCCTATAAATTGGAGCTTATTGATGAAATCACGGATACTAGTGCAACTATTTATGAACAAGGTTCTTTCACTGATTTATGTCGTGGTCCCCATCTAGCATCTACGGGTGAAGTAAAAGCATTTAAACTTACTCATGTAGCTGGGGCATACTGGCGTGGTGATGAAAAACGGCCCATGCTACAAAGAATTTACGGTGTGGCTTTTGAAAGCCAAGAAGAGCTTGACGATTATTTATCACGGCAAGCTGAGGCCACTAAACGCGACCATAGGAAGCTGGGCAAAGAACTTGACCTCTTCAGTACTCACGAGGAAATTGGGCCGGGCTTAATTTGCTGGCACCCCAGAGGTGCTTTGATTCGACAAGTCATCGAGGATTTTTGGAAAGAAGAGCACATCAAGCGGGGCTATGACATCATTTATACCCCGCACATTGCCAAGTTAGATTTATGGAAAACTAGCGGCCATTGGGAATTCTATCGGGAGTACCTGTTCTCACCGATGGATATTGAGGGACAGCAATATCTGCTGAGGCCCATGAATTGTTTGGGGCATATTTTAATTTATAAAAGCCAATTGCGCAGTTATCGCAATTTGCCTTTAAGATATGCCGAGTTAGGCACAGTATACAGGTATGAGCGAACTGGTGTATTACATGGTCTTGCCAGGGTCAGAGGATTTACCCAAGATGATGCTCACATTTTTTGCCGACCTGACCAGGTTGAAGAGGAAGTACTAGGAGTTCTGAACTTGGCACAATTCATGATGTCTAGCTTTGGCTTTGATGAGTATGATTTATTTTTATCAACGCGTCCTGAGAAATACGCTGGCACAGTTTCAATGTGGGAGGAAGCTACGGAATCCTTGAGACATGTTCTAGAGAGACTTGACTTGCCTTATGAAGTGGACCCTGGCGAAGGGGTTTTTTATGGGCCTAAAATCGATATTAAACTCAAGGATGCTTTAGGACATATTTGGCAAGGCCCTACCATTCAATTCGATTTCAATTTGCCACAACGCTTTAATGTCTGTTATATTGGTGAAGATAGCTTGGAGCATAATGTGGTGATGATACATCGTGCAGTTTTAGGTAGCTTGGAGCGTTTTTTAGCTTGCCTCACGGAGCATTATGGTGGTGCCTTCCCAGTATGGTTATCGCCAACCCAAACAATAATAATTCCCATAGCAGACCGCCATGTTGACTATGCGCATAAGGTAGAGAGCGATTTTAAAAATGAAGGCATCAGGGTTCGGGTTGACGACCGCTCTGAAAGGATGAATCTGAAAATAAGAGAAGCCCAACTGGAGAAAGTCCCGTACATGCTTGTAGTTGGTGATAAAGAGATGGCTTCATCCAGTGTGTCCATTCGTTTAAGGAATGGCCAGGATCTAGGCTTAGAAACTCTGGTAAAAGTTAAGAATAGAATAAGGGCAGCCATAGAGGCTAGGTCTTAAATACTGTTCCAGGGGGTAGAAAGAGCATAGTTAAAGACTTACCAACTAACAGGAGAATCAGAGCCAGAGAAGTTCGACTCATAGGGGAGGATGGGGAACAGCTTGGTGTGGTGCCTCTGCAGAAAGCATTACAAATTGCTTATGAGCGGGGCTTTGATTTAGTACAGGTAGCATCAACGGTGAGTCCGCCAGTATGTCGGATTCTTGATTATGGTAAATATAAATATGAGCAGACTAAAAAAGAACGCAAGGCGAAGAGGGGCCAAAGAGTCGGCTTGCTGAAGGAGGTCCGTTTAAGGCCCAAGATAGAAGAACATGACTTACAGGCAAAAATCAAGACCACGAAGAAATTATTGGAGGAGGGAAATAAAGTAAGGTTAGTACTAAGGTTTAGAGGGCGTGAAGTTATTTATCCCGAACTAGGGTGGAAAGTGCTGCGCAAAGTAGCAGAAGCTTCACAGGAAATAGCTGTAGTAAGCAGCTCTGTTAACGATGCGATGAGTATAGCCTTGGTCCTATCCCCAGTTTCGCAGAAAAAATCTAAGGAGACAAGTACAGATGCCGAAACTTAAAACCCATAAAGGGACAAAAAGCCGCTTTCATATAACGGGTAGCGGCAAACTGATGCGCACTAAATGTGGTAAAAGTCATTTGAGACGCAAAAAGGCTTCTAGAACTAAGCGGCTCTACGATGAAACTATACCGGTATCCCCAGCAGATAAGAAGAGGGTAAGGAGGCTTTTACCTTACAAATAATACAGGGATAGCGTCCAAGGATTAAAGGAGGAAGAACTTGCCAAGAGCCAGGAGTGGAAAAGTTACCCACAGACGACATAAAAAAGTGCTTGAACTGACCAAGGGACACCGAGCGGCCAGACATAAGCTTTATAGGACAGCTCATGAGTCCATGCTCCATGCCTTAGATTATTCATATCGTCATCGTCGTGAACGAAAAGGCGACTTCAGGAAGCTCTGGATTACCCGCATTAATGCCGCGGCACGGGCTAGAGGACTTACTTATAGTCAGTTTATAGCCGAGTTAAAAAAATCAAATGTAGAAATCGATCGCAAGATGTTGGCTGAGATGGCGGTCAAAGACCCTGAAGGTTTTACTACGTTAGTAGCTTCGGTAACTAAGAATAACTCACCCCGCTTGTAATGACATTATGCCTGAAAATTCTAGGGATTCTGAACAAGGATAACATCACTTGGTAGTCAATGCTGGAACAACTCAAAGACCTTCGTACACAAGCCCTCGAGGAGCTACACAGAGTTGATAATCCTCGGGAGCTGGAATCGTGGCGTGTTCGCCACCTGGGTAAGAAAAGTAGTTTAACAAAAATGCTACGTTCCTTGGTCACCCTGCCCATTGAAGAACGACGAAAAGTGGGTGCCCAGGCTAACGAAATTAAGAGGGCTTTAGAGTCAAGTTTAGAAGAGAAGGAAAAATTAATACAGGAAGCCCTTTTAACCTCTCCTCTAGAATCCCAAAGATTAGATATTACCTTACCTGGTCGGCCTCTCCCGACAGGGCGGCTTCACCCTACTACTCAAATACTTAAGGAAATTTGCGATGTTTTCCAAAATATGGGCTTCCAGGTAATTGAAGGACCTGATGTAGAGTGGGATTATTACAACTTCGAAGCCTTAAATATTCCTCAACATCATCCAGCGCGAGACATGTTTGCTACCCTGTGGATAGATACAGACATGGGAGAGAAAGCCAGACTTCTACGGACGCACACTTCCCCAATGCAGATCAGGTTAATGGAGAGGGAACGTCCGCCAATAAGAGTCATAGTGCCAGGGAGAATCTACAGATATGAAGCGACTGACGCTACTCACGAATCGATACTTTATCAAGTTGAAGGTTTGGCTGTGGATAAGGGCATAACCCTGGCCGATTTGAAAGGCACCTTGTTTGACTTTTGCCGTTGCCTTTTTGGAGAGGAAAGGAAGATACGCTTTCGCTGCGATTATTTTCCTTTTGTAGAACCCGGGGTGGAGGTAGCCATCGGGTGTGCAGCTTGTAATGGGGTGGGCTGTCGGTTGTGTGGCTACAGCGGCTGGCTAGAAATACTAGGGGCAGGGATGGTGCATCCCGACGTCCTGGCACGGGTGGATATTAACCCTGATATTTACAGTGGTTTTGCCTTCGGATTAGGAGCTGAACGTATAGCTATGCTCCGCTATGGTATTGACGACATTCGCCTTTTTTATAGCAATGACCTCAGGTTTTTAAGGCAGTTCTAAATTTTAAGGTGACAACATGAAAGTTTCTATCAAGTGGCTCAGGGATCATGTTGACATAAAACTCACTCCTGAAGAACTGGCCGAAAGGCTGACCATGGCCGGCCTGGAAGTCGGGAATATACAAACTGTGGGTGAAACTTGGGCGAATGTAATGATAGGAGAAGTAAAAGTATTAAATCCCCATCCTAATGCTGACCGCCTTAAGTTAGCTACAGTTGACCTCGGCACTGAGCAGGTCACCACAGTTTGCGGTGCCCCCAATATCGGACTTGGTCAGAAGGTGCCTTTTGCACATATAGGAGCCCGGCTTGTAGACGCTGATACTGAAGAACTTATACTGCTAAAGCCTGTTAAAATTCGCGGCGTGGTTTCTGAGGGCATGGTCTGCTCAGAGAAGGAGCTAGGGATATCTGATAGTCACGAAGGCATTTTGGTCTTGCCACCGGAGGCACCCATAGGTGTACCTCTTAATGCTTATCTAGGCGATGTAGCTTTTGACATAGATGTAACAACTAACCGCCCGGATTGCTTGTCTGTAATTGGTATTGCTCGAGAGATTGCTGCCTTAACTGATGAACCACTTCGCTTATCCCCAATTTATTACGAAGAATTGGAAGACTCGATTGAATCCTTTGCCTCTGTTGACATTGCCGACTCAGATCTATGCCCCAGATACTGTGCTAGTTTGATTACGGGAATAAAGGTAGCCTCCTCCCCAAGCTGGCTGCAACAGCGTCTGAATAGTTACGGAATGCGTCCCATTAACAATGTGGTTGATGTTACTAATTATGTGATGCTGGAATATGGTCAGCCACTTCACGCCTTTGATTATCATAAGCTCAAGGGCAAGCAAATTATCGTTCGCAGGGCCAGAGAAGGTGAAACCATAACTACCCTCGATGGCTCAGAGCGTACTCTTAATCCAGACGTATTAGTAATTGCCGATAAAGAAGAAGCTGTCGCTATGGCTGGAATCATGGGTGGCCTGGATTCCGAAGTTACGGACAAAACTGACACTATCCTCCTGGAGTCAGCGAATTTTAACCAAGCTACCATTCGTCGAGGATGTAGCCATCTTCAGTTTCAAAGCGAGGCCTCGATTCGCTTTGACAAAGGACTTAATAGCGAACTTCCACTACTACCATTGAAACGGGCCACTCAATTGCTACTGGAGCTAACCGGCGGCAGAGCAGCCAAGGGCATAATTGATGTTTATCCCGGGAAATCAAAACCAAAGCTTATATCACTTACCAACCGGGAGGTGGGACGCCTTTCAGGCTTGAAGGTAAATGTTGATGGAATACTCAGGATATTGAAATCCTTAGGCTTTGAATGCCGGGAGGGCGATTCAGGCAAACAAGTTACAGTGTCTGTGCCTTATTGGCGTAGCGACATTAAATGCTCTGCTGACCTCGTGGAGGAGGTAGTTCGTATCATTGGTTATGAAAAAATACCAATCACCAGGCTTGGCTCTCCTTTGCCTCAACAAAAATCAAAATTATCACCAGTAGCCCAGCAAGAGAATCTCAAAGAAAAATTACGTAATATCCTGACCGGCTTTGGCTTTCAAGAGATAATAACTTATTCTTTAGTAAGCCTGCAGAAATTGCAGAAACTTTCCCCAAAGCTTGAGTTGAAGATTCAGCCGTTAAAGGTCGCTAACCCGATGACGAGGGAACAAGAATTCTTGCGTACCAGTTTGCAAGCTGGGCTTCTGGCCACGTTGTCACATAACCAAAAGTTTGAGCAGGCAGGCATAATGCTCTTTGAAATTGGCAAGGTGTTTTTACCGCGAGGCAAGGGTTTGCCTGAAGAAAAGGAGATGTTGTGTGCTGTGTTCAGCGGCCCAAGACTGGAGTTGTCTTGGCATGCTGACATGGATATGCTTGATTTCTTTGATGCTAAGGGGGTAGTGGAAAGTATCCTGAAACAGTTGGGGTTGAAAGCCAGTTTTGATATCGGCGATGATGAGATTCTATTCTCAGGAAGAAGGGCTAGCATAATCGTTGAAGATGATAAAGTAGGTATTGTAGGAGACGTGCATCCCAGGGTAGCACACGCCTTTGAGCTCTCTAACATTATTTGCCTTATAGAAATTGACCTGGAGAAATTGTTGACTAAGATTACCGGGACCAAGAAATACCAACCCATTCTACGGTTTCCCAGCGTAACTCGGGACATCGCTTTAGTAGTGGACGAAAAGGTAAGTTATCGAAGAGCGGAAGAAATAATCCAAAACTTTTCACTAGTGACAAAAATAACTCTCTTCGACCTTTATCGAGGCGAGCAAATACCCGAGGGCAAGAAATCTTTTGCTATAAGGATTGTCTACCAATCACCCAGCCATACCTTGACCGACGAGGAAGTTGACCAAACTCAAGAACAGATGCTCGCTGGACTACATAAGGAATTGGGTGCTAGTTTACGGGACTGAGTTAGATAAGTAATGGCAAAAAATCTATATTTATATATCTAGCCATAGCTCACTTTATCTTTGTGTCATTTTGATGCGCCTTGCTGCTCGATTACAACAGCGAGCTAAAGCCGGTTAAGATTAAGAGCTTACAGCCTCATCTAGAAGCCTCTTCACCTCAACTGCCAGGTTTTCCAAAGGCAGAAGCTGGGCTTCCTTCTCTGTCCGCCATTTTGCCTCTGCGCTCTGGCTTTGTAAGGTGCGTGGAGATAAGGTTAAGCGCAATGGTATTCCCAGGAGGTCAGCATCATTGAATTTAACGCCGGGAGAGTCGTCACGGTCATCGAAAAGCACTTCAATACCTTCCTTTTGTAATTCTTGATATACCTTTTCTGCTGTAGGGAGGACTGCCGACTTGTCCAGGTGTAGAGGACAAAGATAGACCTGATAAGGGGTTACGGAGAGCGGCCAGATAATACCTTTGTCATCGTGGCTTTGTTCTACTATCGCTGCCAACAATCGCCCTAGTCCAATACCGTAGGAGCCCATGACAATGGGCCGAGAAGTGCCGTCATTATCTAAGAAAGATGCTCCAAATTTCTTACTGATGAAGGTGCCCAACTTAAATACATGTCCCACTTCAATGCCCCGAGCCGAGGATAATTTGCCTCGACACTTGGGGCAACTATCTCCAGGCTGAGCCAGGGCGATATCAAACATAAGGTCAACCTGAAAATCCCTGGGGTAATTAGCGCTCCTGAAATGATACCCTGACTTATTAGCACCAGCAATGAAATTGGAGCCTGAAGTTATAGAATCATCAGCTACGACTTTTATTCCTTTTACACCTATGGGTGAAGCAAAACCAGCCGCCAGTCCAGCTTCATTCACCTCGCCTTCCGTAGCCAGGCGAAGCTCAGAGCACTTTAGAGTATTTCTCAACTTCGTTTCGTTGACTTCCAGATCGCCCCGAATGACAACGAAGACAAATTCTCCATCAGCATAATAAAACACCGCCTTAAGCGTTTGGCTTGTCGGCACACCGATAAAATCAGCCACTTCCTCTATGGTCTCTGCATCCGGCGTGGCTATCTCCTCGAGGGGTAGAAGATTCTTCGCTTTGCTCTGTGCAGCGGTTTTATCGGTTTTAGCAAACTGAGCCTTTTCGACATTGGCAGCGTAGCCACAATGGGAACAATAAATAACCTCGTCTTCACCGTCTTTAGTGAGGACCATGAACTCATGGGAATCCTTGCCCCCTATAGCGCCACTATCAGCCTCTACCATCAATGCGGGCAAGCCGAGGCGGGCATAGATATTCTTGTAAGCCTGACACATCTTCTTATAACTCTCATCCAGGCCGACTTCATCGGCGTCAAGGCTGTACAGGTCTTTCATGATAAACTCACGAACTCTCAATAAGCCGCCGCGGGGTCGAGGCTCATCGCGAAGCTTGGTCTGTATTTGATAGGGCAGGAGAGGAAGGTCCCGGTAGCTTTGCACATAGCGGTGTGCAAGGTCGGCGATGACTTCCTCGTGAGTAGGCCCCAGCGCCAGCGTGTGCTCCTTGCGGTCGGTTAAGGTGAAGAGAGACTTACCGAAGGATACATCCCTGCCCGATTGTTGCCATAATTCAAGAGGCTGCAATACGGGCAGCATCACTTCCTGCCCGCCGGCTTTGTCCATTTCGTCCTTGATTATGTTCTCTATCTTTTTGAGCACTCGCCACCCCAGAGGCAAGTAAGAATAAATTCCGGCAGCCTCCTGAGCAATCATGCCCGCTCGAAGCAGTAGCTGATGGCTTACGCTCTCAGCTTCTGCTGGTGCTTCCCGTATAGTCTTGCTAAAAAGTTTAGAGAAACGCATCTACCAGTTCTTAATAACTTTGCCTTCTTTATCTTTCATATTTCCTGAAACAGCAAATATGAAATCGATTAGAGCCCAAATCCCCACTCCACCCAAGGTAAAGAGCATTGCAATCGCTGTCCCAATTTTTCCGAGATAGAACCGATGGGCGCCGAATATCCCAAGAAACCAAGCAAGCAAAGTAGTGACAAGCCTTGATTTCGGTGATATCTCTTCTAATATATCCTTTGCTAATCTTGCCCCACATTTAGGGCATATTTCCGCCTGGGGACTTGTCTGAGAACCGCAGGCATGACAGAAGCTATTCCCGGCAAGAGGCCTGGCTCCACAATTGATGCAAATCTCTGGCGTTCCTATTAGTTCTTTGCCACAATTCCTACAAAACATTTCGGCCTACTTTTTTCAAAATTCCTCTATTTCTGCCATTAAGGCTTCTAATAGATTATCCTCGCTCGCTGTGCTCACCACCTCTCCCTTCCTGAATATAGCTCCTTTGCCCTTGCCGCAGGCAATGCCGACATCGGCATCTCTAGCCTCGCCGGGGCCGTTGACCACACAGCCCATAACTGCCACTTTAATAGGCTTGCTTATCTTCTCCAAACGCTTGCTCACTGCCTCGGCCAGGGTAATGATATCAACTTCAGCCCGGCCGCAGGAAGGACAGCTCACCAAGGTCGGACCGCGCTGACGAAGTCCCAAGCTTTTCAGGATTTCGTAAGCAACAAATACTTCCTCACAGGGCTGGGCACTGAGAGAAACGCGTATGGTGTCTCCAATTCCCTGGTAAAGAAGTATGCCAATGCCTATAGCGCTTCGTATGGCTCCAGACTTGGGAAGCCCAGCTTCCGTGATGCCCAGGTGCAGTGGATAGAACATCTTATCGGCAATCATCTGATAAGCCTGGATGGTAGTGGGAACATCAAAGGCTTTAAGGGAGACCTTGATTAAACTAAAGTCCAGGCTTTCTAAAAGCCTTATCTGCTCCAATGCTACGTTGACCATACGCTTAATCAATGGAGCGTCAGGCTGAAAATGGGCAGGTAGACTGCCAGCATTTACTCCAATACGGATGGGCACCTCTCTTTCTTTAGCAGCAGCTACTACCTTGGCAATCTGTTCTGTATCTCCTATGTTGCCGGGATTGAGGCGGAGTCCTTCAACACCGGATTGCAACGCAGCTAAAGCCAGGCGGTAGTCAAAATGTATATCAGCAATAATTGGTAAGGAAACATTCCTTTTTATGGCTGCTATGTTTTCGGCTGCTTCCTTGTCGGGAACCGCCACTCGCACTATCTCACAGCCGCATTCTTCTAATTCCTGAATCTGGTTTGTAGTGGCGGGAATATCACGGGTATCGGTTTTGGTCATAGATTGCACTACTATGGGGGCATCGCCGCCAATCCACACTTCGCCAATTCTTATGGGTGTAGAAGTTCGACGTGTCATAATCCAAAGCCCTCGCCACGAATTAGCCGCAGAATATCAAAAAAGACTACTAAGATCACAAGTGTAATTATGAAAGCAGTACCAATAGAGTAGGCCAGGCGCACTGCTCGAGAGGAAAGACGTCTCCCACGCCTAAACCCTTCAATGAGCGCCACTAACATACCTCCTCCGTCTAGTGGAGGGATGGGGAGGAGATTAAATATGGCTATACCCAGGCTGACTATGCTGGCCATAAATAGTATGCTGCTAAAGCCAGAGGAGCGTACTACCTCCACCGTTAACTGACCAGCACCTATTGGCCCCACCAATGCTATATCGGGAGATTCTATCATTAGTGGGATAGCCTGTATTATGAGCACTGGCATATAAATGATATATCTAGCTCCTAAATAGGCTGCTCTCCATGCAGGGAGTCGCTCTTGTTCAATATGAGTCCCGTCTACCCATCGTAGCTCCACACTTGGCAAGGTTTTGTATCCGTCATTAATCAGAGATATTGAAATCGTCTCTCCGTTTCGGAGTAAAACCAGCTTTGTTTCTTCACCTTCCTCAATGGAATGCAGAGCACTGGATATACTCTCATCATTATATATAGGCTGTTCGTTGATGCTGAGGATAGTATCACCGGTTCTGATGCCAGCTATATAAGCCGACGAGCCTTCTTCCACCTGGCTCACCATATTCCACCAAAGCCAAATGCCGATTTTTCGCTGTTGTGATTCTGGGTCGAGTTCCGGCTTCAAGGTGGTTTCCTCTACTTGCCCATTACTCAGAAATCGTAAAGTTATTTCTTCCCCTTCTTCGCTCGAATTCAATATATTCTGCACGTCCCCCCGCCTACGAACAGGTTGTCCATCTATCTCCAGAATTATGTCCCCAGGCCCGATGCCTGCTTCTTGGGCAGGAGAATTCTCTACTACCGAGTGTACCATGAGTCCATTGCCGGCAATCGTAGTTATGGGTAACGCAAGGAAAGCACTGAGGAGAACAAAGGCCAGAAAGATGTTGACCAGCGGACCGGCAGCATAGACTCCTAATCTGGTCCATGGCCCCTTGCCAGCCAGGCCTCGGGGTATTGTGGGATCATTTTCTCCGGCAGTCCGGACAAATGCCCCTACAGGTATGGCATTAACTGAGTATATTGTCTCCCCTCGTTTAATGCCGAAAAGTCGTGGGGGGAGACCTATACCGAACTCCTCCACCTTTACTCGGGCACGCTTAGCAGCGATGAAGTGCCCCAATTCGTGGAGATAAATTGCCACGAATAGACCTACGATGAAAAGAAGGATGATGATAGCAACGCTCATCTTCTATATCTCTGTTCCGGGATTGTTACGTGGCTCAGACTCCTGACAATGATCGGTGGAAAGGCGTTTAGCATATTCTCTGGCCCAGGCATCAGCAGCCAATATTTCTTCCAGAGATGGCTGGCTTATGTTCTGATGTTGTTCGAGCGTTTTCCGCACAATTTTGGCTATATCGGTAAAGCTTATTCTACGGCTGAGAAAAAGCTCTACGGCCACATCATCTGTGGCACAAAGCACCGCCGGATAAGTTCCTCCTGATTTGCCAGCATCCACTGCTAGCTTGAGACAGGGAAATCTATCATAGTCCACAGGCTCAAAGTTTAGAGAGTTGATTTTGTTCCAATCAAGGCGGGGTAGTTCTGGATTGGGCCACCTCCGGGGATAGGAAAGAGCATATTGAATGGGCAGCCTCATATCAGGCCAGCTAAGCTGAGCTTTCAGGGAACCATCAATAAACTCCACCAGGGAATGAACGATAGACTGAGGATGCATCAATATTTCAATACTATCAAAGGGGAAAGAGAAAAGCCAATGAGCTTCGATGACTTCTAATCCTTTGTTCATAAGGGTTGCTGAATCTATGGTTACCTTTCTTCCCATCTTCCATACGGGGTGCTGAAGAGATTGCTCCGGAGTTACGGCAGCTAATTGCGACTGCGAGTAATGATAAAAAGGTCCTCCCGAGGCAGTTAAAAAAAGCCTCTGCGGTTTATTTTCTTCCCCCTGCAAACATTGCCAGATGGCACTATGCTCGCTATCAATAGGCAGAATTTGAGCCTGATGGAGGCTAGCTTCACGGATAATAATTTCACCGGCCATCACTAACACCTCTTTATTAGCCAGGGCAACTATCTTGCTTGCCTTTAAAGCTGCCAGAGTAGGACTTAGTCCTGCCTTGCCCGCAGTGGCCACGATAACGAGGTCGACCTCGGGATGGCTGGCTATTTCTTCTGCTGATAAAAATTCCCCATTGTAACCGATGTCAGGCTTAATTGAGGAACAAAACATTTTAGGCTGGGATTCCATTATTTGTTTTTCCAGAAGCTCAAGATTTTTGTACCCTGTCAGAGCTATTACTTGTAGCTCGTCAGGCAGGGCACGAATTACATCTAAAGCCTGCCTCCCTATGGAGCCTGTCGAGCCCAGAATAGCTATTTTTTTTACACTACCCATATTATGTAATAGTATACCACTGCCCCGACAAAGATGAGGCTATCAAAGCGGTCAAGGATACCACCATGTCCCGGTAGCAAATTACCTGATTCTTTTACCCCCATATTACGCTTGAGCAAGGATTCAACTAAATCGCCAATCTGAGCAAAGAGGCCAACGAGAAAGCCAAGGGGTATAATCTGCCAATATCTAAAAGTAAAAGAAGAAATTAGGTTAAGAACTATCGCTATTACCACAGCAGCCAGAATAGCGCATATTAAGCCCCCTATTGCTCCTTCCCTAGTTTTAGCTGCGCTTATGGCAGGAGCCAGTTTATGTTTACCCCTTGCCTTGCCGATGAAAAAGGCGCCTGTATCATTGGCAAATGTAGTCAACATAGCCAAGTAAACCCAATTGCGGCCGTCCTCCAAACCGCGTAAATTCAGCCAGTAGCTGAGCATCCAACCCACGTAGAGAGCACCCACCATTGTCCATGCCCAGTTATAGAATGCCTTTTCTCTTAATGGGCGGCGTAATAACCAAATCAAGGAAATCAACATAGTAGCGGTAATAACTATGGGTAGAATATCAGGGCTCTTATAATGAGGGCTTAAGACGAGTGCCAGTGCCCATAACAAACCCAAATAAAGCAGAGGCTCTCTTCTGTCGAAATTGGCCAAGTGGTAGAACTCGTAGGTGCCGGCTAATGCCGCTGCGGCTATAAGAATGGTAAACCAGGGGTCACCAAACCAGATGGCAAGAATAATTAGGGGGACGCCTACAACGCCAGTAATTACTCTGTGTTTGAGCATGGCTCTATTTTAGCAGCTTTTAAATGACAATAGGCTTGCCGGTGGCTGGACTCATAAATGGGTTTCACCGAACCGGCGTCATGTCTGGTACATTACACTGAGCGCTAGCGAAGGGTTGAGGACGGAATAGCAAATAGCTAAGGAATGAGAAATGGCAACTGAATACTAGCAAACATCTCTAACATTTAGTTTAGTGCAGACTATTTTACCGTATACCGATACGGTGAATTATATTTCCCGTATTTCCCTTTCCTTGCCCTCTCCCAATTCACTTACCCTGTCCACATAAGCCTCTGTAAGCTGGTCGATTTTCTTAGTGTTATTTTTAAGTTCATCTTCCGATATTTCCTTATTTTTCCCCATCTCCCTCAGTTTCTCAATGCCATCTCTCCTAATGTTGCGTATTGCAATCCGCCGCTCCTCTACCCTCTTGGATACTAGCTTGACCAACTCCTTGCGTCGCTCCTCGCTAAGAGGTGGGATGACCACCCGAATTATATTGCCATCGTTGGCAGGATTAAGGCCGATGTTGGCTGTGAGAATGGCTTTTTCAATGTGGCGCAACAATGTACGATCCCAGGGTTGAATAATGATTAAATTGGCCTCAGGTATGGATATGGTAGCAAGTTGATAGAGTGGGACGGGCGTGTCCTGGTAGTCAACCATGACATTGTTAAGCAAAGCTGGAGTAGCACGCCCGGCACGGATGGTAGCTAATTCTCTAGCTAATCCATCTATGGCCTTCTGCATTCTGGAGTTCAGTTCAGCGAATAATTCATCTAACATGGCTTAGTGATCTACACCAAGCTGGAATCTAGAGAATCTGCGCACTTTTATGTTCTCACCTACTTTGGCAATTGTTTCAGCAATAACTTCCTGTACCGTCTTGTTGAGGTCTTTAATAAAAGTTTGGCTAAGAAGGCATGCTGCTTGGGGGTCTATTTCTGCTTCTGGTGGCATCTCTTCGCTGGTGATAAATAGTGGGGAAGTAGCTGCTATCTGCATAGCTAAGTCATGAGCAAGTTCTTTAAATTCATCGGTGTGAGCCACAAAATCGGTTTCACAGTTCAACTCCACTAATGCTCCTATACGCTTGGTATGATGAATATAAGCTTCGATAATACCTTCGGTTACAGCTACATCCTTCTTCTTTTCGGCAATTGCTACCCCACGCTGTTTTAAGAATTCGATTGCCTTCTCTATATCACCACCTACCTCTAACAGGGCCTTATTACACTCAAGTATACCGACATTAGTTCTATTTCTTAATTCCTTTACTGCTTCAACTGATATTTTCACGTAGATGCAATTTCTCCTTCTAACTGATTTGGCTTCTCTGGTTCACTTGGCTCCTCTGGCTCAAAGGTATATGAACCTAAAATTTCAATGGCTTCTTCGCGCTCTTCTTTAGCAACTAGTGTAGTAACTCCCGCCTCTCCAGAAAACGCTTCAGCTTTACCGTTAATTGTGGCATCAGCTATTTTACTGCAAATTAATTTAATCGCCTTAACAGCGTCATCATTGGCGGGAATGGGATAGTCGATGCCGTCGGGATTACAATTAGTATCCGCAATAGCAATCACAGGTATGCCTAATTTTTTAGCTTCAGTAAAGGCAATCCTATCTTTGATAGGATCAGCGATGAAGAGGGCTCCGGGAAGGGTAGTCATTTCCTTAAACCCCCCCATTTGATTATTCAGGTGGGAAATTTCTTTCTCTATCTTCACCCGTTCTTTTTTGGGCAAGAGGGTAAGCTCACCTTTATCCTTTTTATTCTCTAAACGGACCAAGTGGTCGATCCGAGCTTGTATGACAGTGAAGTTAGTTAACATACCACCTAGCCATCTTTGATTGACATAGCTCATACCGCATCTCACAGCCTCTTCTTCTATAGTCTGCTGAGCTTGTTTTTTAGTGCCAACGAAAAGAATGCTTTGCCCTCGAGCTGCTAGGTCTTGGACAAAGGTACAGGCCTTTTCTAACATGGTAACTGTCTGCTCCAAATCGATGATGTGGATACTATTGCGTTGGGTGAAAATGTATTTTTTCGCCTTGGGATGCCAGTAACTGGTGTGGTGACCGAAGTGAGCACCTGCCTCCAGCAATTGTTTTAATAAAGCATTATTTATCATACTTACAATCTCTGATGATGTTAATTAGTAAAACTGGTATAATGTAGCACAATTGGTTTGGATAGTGCAACAAAAGGTCGCTTCCAATTAACTCTTAGTTGACAGAGCATTTTCCCTTATCTATACTATTGACCCAAAATTGTAGCTAGAAATTGCCCGAGTAGCTCAATGGTAGAGCAACCGACTTGTAATCGGTAGGTTAGTGGGTTCGAATCCCCTCTCGGGCTAGGTTTTTGGAATATTATATGATAGTATTATATCAAGGAGGGGTGCCGGAGTGGTTAATCGGAGCAGACTGTAAATCTGCCGCCCTGTCGGGCTACGTGGGTTCGAATCCTACCCCCTCCATTATAAAGTAGGGAAGGCTCACATAGCTCAATAGGTAGAGCATGTTCTTGGTAAGACCGAGACATAACCACCTCAGACACGCTACAATTCAGAATAACCCCCAAGAACTATAAATTCATTAGATTATTACTTTACGTAAGTATCCCTTATTGGCAAATAAATAATTATTAAGCTAGCTTCTAGCCGGAAGCCTTGTACAAAGAATACCGACGGCAAAGAGCACAAACCCAAGTATGGCTAACCATGTCATACCGATGCCTAGTGCTACACAGAATAATATTGCTCCTGCCCCAATAAGTGCTATTATCAATTTGTCCATCATTTTAATAACACCTCCTACCCAATTATATCTTGAATGAAATACTTGTCAATACCCTTTCTACTAGTTTGCTCCTACACTTTTCTATCTCCAGCTTCTCCAGCAGCCTTACCAATCTCAAGAGATGCTATAATCTGTTCTCGAAGTTCACCAACTGCACCGGGAGAGTGAGGAAGCATTATCGTGTTAGTCCTAGAATTCCTCCCAACGTCAGTAAGCATATCATAATACTGAGTCATTAAAACCAGAGTCATCACACCTTGAGGATCCACACCCAAAGCATCACTAGCATCCTTAACTGACTCTCTTAGACCTGCAACAATAGCTATCCTTTGCTTCGCAATACCTTCACCAGACAGTTCCTTACTCCTAGCATCAGCCTCAGCTTCCTTGATAACTATAATCTTCTTAGCTTCACCCTCATGCTCAGCAGCAACTCTAAGACGCTGTTGCCTATTAATCTCATTCATAGCATCTGCAACACCCTTATCTGGCTGGATGTCATTAACAAGAGCACGAACCAATTTATATCCATACTCACTGAGCCTGGCACTAAGACTATCTTCAATTTCTTTAGCAATCTCTTCCTTATTTTCAAACACAGAGTCTAAAATCATCCCGGGAACCTTTGCCCTTACATTATCAAATATCCAGGATTCCATCTGAGCTTGTGGATTCGTAAGTCTATAAAATGCATCCCAAACCTTATCCTCCCCATCGACAAAGTACTGGACCGCAATAAGTAAGTCTACAAAAACATTATCGTTGGTTTTGGTTTTGATACTCACATTTAGTTCCTGTACTCTAACAGAAACTCTACCAGCCACTCTATCCATTATAGGAACTTTAAGATGAATACCAGGACCAACTGTCCTGTTAAACTTCCCCCATCGCTCAATAACGGCAAATGTCTGCTGCCTAACTAAAAAAATCGCCAAAACTAGAAGAACTATACCAACAAGTGTACCAAGAACAATTCCAACAACATTCATTACGAATTACACCTCCTTAATCTTTCTACTATTTTAATCTATCCTCTAATCCGAGTCCTTGTAAGAAGAACGCCGATGGCAAAAATTACAAACCCAATTATGGTTGCCGGCGTGTTCCCGAAGCCTATTCCTAATACAAATGTTATTGCTCCTACTCCAATAAGTACTATTGTTAATTTGTTCACTTGCTAAATAGCACCTTCCAACTTTATTATATCTTGATAAAAATACTTGTCAATAACCTCGTTCCAGATAAGAATGGGGCATAACAATCACCAGACGCATTACCATATCCTCATCCAAACTATGTCTAAAATTCGGAACTTTGAACATTCGATTTTTCGCTTACATTAATCCAGCAATTTAACCATTATATGAAGCAAATCGGTACTCGTAAGAATTCCCACTAAGTTACCATTGTCATCCACTACAGGGAAAGTGCCGATTCGATGCTTCTCACTTACGGCAAGTACTGCTTTAATTGTGTCATCAGGGTGGACCACAATGACGTCAGTTATCATTACATCCCTTACCTTCATACAAGACAATTGATAGTGAAGCCCCCATAAAGTCAACGGTGCGGGTGGCGATGGTATTGCCTCTCTTATTATGTTCCGTGTTACTAGGCCTACTAGCTTTCCGTTTTCTACAACAGGTAAGCGGCGGATATGCTTTTCGCGCATCATTTCCATAGCATTATCTATTAGAGTGTCAGGAGTTACCGTAAAAACTGGGCTTTTCATATAATCACGAACGTTCATTGTTCTCCTTCTTAATCAAGCTGACAATTATTATAGCATGCCATTCCGCTTTACACTTTGCTGGTACAATCGGCAATTCTACTATTAGGCCACTCAAGTGGTCTGGTCACTTTATTCTCAGTTCAAAGTAGGGGTGAGAAGGTTTGAACCTCCGACTACCCGAACCCCATATAGCTAGTGGAAAAGGCAGCGACCGCTTGCCTCCTTTCAGGCTCCAATATTACCTCCCTATTCTATTTCCTGTCAATACACTCTGTGGATACTGCAATCCTCCCGATCCGAGCGAGTTATACAATAGCCAGAACTTCATGTCTTAGTCCTGATATCCCCCATCTGCTAGGCTGAATCTCTCAATCTTAGTGGTATTGGAATATATGAGACTTCTATTACAGACAGTATTTACCTTGATGCGTGATATAATCAATTGTTTTGATACAAAAGAGAGCGAAGAAAAAATGAAGCAGCCATCACAACCGCCGACCCTAACTAGAAACAGACATCTATCAATATGGCTGTCCTTTTCTGCTGTAGCAGTCGGGTTATTGCTTGCTGTTTTGAGCTATCTAGGTTTAATTCCGTTAGGTTACAAATTGGGTCCATATTGGTTGAATCATTGGTTAGGGTGGTTTGCAATGGGGCTTATCATCATCTATGTCCCTATTTTTGTAATTTTGAAAAAAAGAAACCCTAAAATCTACCAAAGATTAATGAGAGTGCATGAGGTCGGCTTTATAGTTGCTTTTATGCTGGTCTCTCTGCACATTGGATCGCAGCTTCGCAGAGTCTTTCCTCCTGAGATTGGCACCGGAATAGCAGCGTATGTATCCTTATTTGCTCTCGTGGTGACCGGTATCATGCGGAAGAACCAGATACTTGCTGCGCGGATGGCCACGCTAAGACTTGTACATTTGAGTATGGTCGTTAGTTTTTTCCTAGTAATTGTGTTCCATGTTATACGGGCTTTTCTATTATGACTCTCCTGAGATATCTGAACCCCATATAGCTAGTAGAAAAGGCAGGAGCCGATCGCCTCCTTCTTGAATTAACATAACAGTAATGAATCGAGCACGTCAATCAGTTCAATTCTCGCATATTTCATTGCCACTACTAGAAATCCTTCACCAATTTATGCTTCATATATCTTTTTCTCCCCATTTTAGTGAGGCTTTGTTGATGACCCCTAAACTCTACTACATTCTTTTTCCACTTCTCTTTCCCACCCTAAGTTTGGTCTCATATCCAGGGGGAAGAAGGTTCTTCGCCATCCGTTTATATAGATCAGGGTCATTCGTAAAACTGTTTTTAATAATCTCCGCCATATCCATTTCGGGATTTAGGTATCCAACTAACTCGCATTTTACTATCTCAAGCATACTGGCTAAATCACGCTGGTCATCGTCTGATAGCGGTGACAGGACCTCATGTATAAACTCCCAACCCGCTATAACCGCTGGTTCAACTACCTTCTCCCCCTTACTGGCCAAAGATACAGTCACTACTCTACGGTCCTTCCTGTCCCTTGTCCTTCTGACCAGACCAGCTTTGACCATACGGTCGAGCAGCATACTCATGCTGTTCGGGCTACGTTCTAGAATCGAGGCTAGGTCACTTGGCCTTAAGGGTCCTCGGGATTTAATAGCCGTAATCACTCCCCACTGTTCCGTAGTAAGTCCGTATTTACTAAATACCGAATCCTGGCAAAGCATAAGCGTATCGCCAACTCGGCGCAACAGAAGCCACAATCTCAAAACTATATTTTCCTGTTTAGAATTGACCACCATATCTAGGTCCTCCTCATTATTATTATATTTTGACAAAAATACTTGTCAATAACCTCTTTCCAGATAAGAATAAACCCTAATCACCATCAAAAGCCACTAGCATTCATCAATGATAATATCATCTTCCGGCATCTTTTTTTGTTTTCCAGGTACTCAATTAGCTTTTTGTCTAAATCTCTTTTTCTTTTCAACGCCTCTAAGAGACTAGTAGTATCTCCCTGCTCAACATACCTGAATGCGTGTATACTTCTTGAATGTGATTCACTGATTTCATTAGAAATTTTTTTAAATCTTCTAACATCTTTTTCGCATCACCATACAACAGGTGTTTACTCAATCCTTCAACACTAGTATCCCAATGATCAACTCTTTTATTGCGTAAATCCTTAATCGCCTCCAATACCTTTTTGTGTTTCCTAAGCCTTTTCTTTACTTCACGCACACTTATATCTGCAGCTAGTTTTGAATTTCTGCCTATCATATTTAAAATACGATAAAAACTTGGTGCATTAGGATTATTACTCATAACATCGCTAACCTTATTAATAAACCTGTCATTAT
>Ga0209636_10002144_pt1 | contig 20037 bp, 6 predicted proteins | sample DeeMarSWOR152_54_FD_187464 | JGI IMG/M metagenome (GOLD analysis project Ga0209636, IMG submission 187464) | Marine sediment microbial communities from White Oak River estuary, North Carolina - WOR-1-52-54 (SPAdes) (version 2) | ecosystem: Environmental > Aquatic > Marine > Intertidal zone >...
ATCGCCTATGTGACAATCACTTTCTATGCAGACTCACGACAAGATCATGTCCTTGATGAGGAGTTCTTCACCGATGAGTTCTTCTTCGGTGTGTGCGAACCTCATGTCGAATTCGTGACCTTTGACACATTGGAAAGTTCCGTTTATGTTTACAGGAATGTATCGCACGACGGTTTGTGGGCTAACACCACTACACCAACTGAAGACGGTCAGTTCTCACTCTCTCAAGATGAACTTGATATCGCATGGAACACCACTCAGAATCTACACGCCACTATTATGTTCGATGAACAGATTGCTTGGGGTCTAAAGTTCAGCAATAACACTCAAGCGGCGTGGATATACTTCAACTATGATAGTTACTACACTAAACAGTTTTCTAACTCTACCACAATCTATTACTTCAATCAATTCAATGACTACGACACAACGGTTGATCTCACCTATTATATCGAGGACGCTCAGGATAACGGATGGTTCTTAACCAACCCGAATATCACCGACGAGTTCTTCTTCGGAGAGTATTCTTCAGGTACGGATGATTACTTGGTTGTCAAGAACTTCACCATCTATGAAGGTCCAGACATCAAGCCACCACGTATCATATTGAACTCCCCGTCGGACTGCTCAGTCATCACCGAGAACGATACCATAGACCTTGAGGTCGTTGATACCCAAGATAACCTTCACGTCGTCCTCTACAACTGGAACAACACCGCCAATCAAACGCTCACCGATCCATTCGACTTTAACGCTACTGGTTTGGATGATGGACTTTACATTCTCAACGTCTACGCCAACGACACCTATGGTAACTGGAGGCATAAGCCATTTACTTTTGAGTATGACACAACACCACCGACAATCATCCTTATCTCACCAGCTAACTGTTCAACGCTAAGTGATGGTGATTACCTTGATCTGTATGTCGCCGACGAGTTGGAAAACCTTTACTATGTGTACTATAACTGGGATAACACGAAAAACAGCACCCTTGCCGCACCTTTCGACCTTGTCATCAGCGATCTTCGTAACAACACCCATACCTTATATATCTATTGTGTTGATACGATGGGTAACTGGAACTCCAGTGTATATCAATTTACCGTCAATGTGACCTCTAAGGCACTCTATCTCTCCACCCAATCACACGTTCAAGAGATACGACTCCACCCAATCACCGTTGAGACAACGAACGATCTAATGATTCATGCAACTGCTTATGAGATTAGTGACAGGATATTCATCAGAGTAGAAGATACCAATGGTGTACAATTCATTGACATTGATGTCGACACTCAATCACAATGGGTATCGATAAAGGATAGCGTCACACAGTTATGGCTTGCCGACCACGGTTGTCTGCCACCGACAACTCTCGTGATCAAGTTAATGGCAGAAGGTGATAACGCCGAAGGTATGTTCGATAACATTGTGTTCGTAGATGAGGGTGAAACCTTCAACTTCACCTTTGACGGAAAGGCGTACATCGGTGAACTTTGTGTGGTATTAGAAGGGGATGCCCATGCGAATATCTCTACTGAAGTGATAACACCGAACACCGATCCGATACTGATGCACAACATTACCTTCGAACTGTTCTATGATGCCTCGACCAATTTCGAGGTTTTGATTTCCGGATATGTCAATGACCAACTAGAGACCGTAAATAAGACGGTGACAGCAGCAAGTGATCTGACCTCATATACAATCAATTTGTTGGACGATTTCACAGCCATACCTACCAATATCACCCACATACGATTCGTCTCCAAATCAGTAGTTTCGTATGTGGTTGTGTATTACATGAAGATGACGGTCGTACCAAAGGCGTATATTGAAAAAACGCCTGAAGAAATCGGACTTGAAATCAATGACACCACGCCCATTGGCGGTGATGCCGGTTCATCATACAACACCACCCTCGACCTACTTAACGTCCTTGGTGACACTTATCACCTAAACATCTCATCATTGATTGAGAGTTCCTATAACATTACTGCAGCCACATATTATCTAGGATATCCACCTTTCGATTTGTTCTCAATAGCGCCAAGTGGTAGCAGTTTGAGGGGTAACTATTCCTTAGCGGTACAATTCGAATCATCAGTAAAGGAAATTACCTTCAACCGAACCCTTTCCTACGACTATAATATCAATAATCATACTTATTTCAGCATAGATTTGTCTTCATACTCATCTTCATCTGATAGTACGGTAATGGTCTATCTGAATATAACAGGAGAGGATGCACAGGTACACACGTTGAAATACGAGATTGATCCTCTTGAAAATCGTTACTTCAGACGACCACTCTGGTATGATTATGTTGACGAGTTCGGTGTCAAACCTGACTCCACGCAACTCAACGTCAGCCTTCATATCCCCGAATCAACTACTGTTAACATCGACGATATCATGATATATGACTGGTACGAACGTAATATGACTCGCTATCTTTCTGATGAAGAAAAAACGGATGTCTACATCTATAACCATATGCATATGGACTTCTTTATGCACGAACAACCCGACCATCCGAATAAATTCATGATCTCGGTATTCTTCGCCAACGATAAGTCTCTAAATTATTATGTAAATTGCTATCCAGAATACTTTAATGACAGCGACTCCGATACCCGCGGAGTCTTTACCTACTTCATGAACACTACCAAAGGTGTTGGCTGGGGTGAATTTGATGTGTATATCCTAGGTGACTATCTATCTAAATTCGGTTTATTGCCTACCACTAATGTTACTCATGTAATGATAACGCTTGGTGTCACCGCACAACGTCGCTGGAACCTCACTATGGATAACCTGTACTTCTACCGTGAGGGTATTGATATGTTCGTTGAGAACACCATTCTCGACTTACGGTATCATTTCACTACCGAAGGACAGGGGTTCAGCGTCTTATATCAAGGACAACGATTCACCCCCTCAGGATGGGAAGCAAACATGGGGACACTACTGAATTACACCGATGGAGAGGAGAATTTATGTGATCAAGAAAGTGGTCAAATGTCCATCGCATATATGGATCGCACAACTGTCCAGATTTATCAACTCTCCATGCCTAAATATCATAGAGACTTCATGGTGGAAGACCTGTACACGATTTATTGGCATGGTGTTGTTCATGTCTCAAGGACGATTACAGCGATCGGCAATGTTACATTGGATGAATTAGCAGTAGGTTATGGCGCTGTCAATAAGAGTTTGATCGAGACTGCTACACCCGATGATAATTGGTATATCCAATCTGGACGAGCGATTGATACCGGTCTTGAGTTTTATGGATGGACTGGCATACCAACTGACCGACCCGCCGCTGATACCAACAAATACGAAGCATGCTACGACGACGAAGTCGGATTCGGGATATTCGGTATTGAAACTAATGTATCAGACTACAGCAGACATCAAGACTATGAGAGTGGTACAATTGATAGCATAGACTTAGGGATTGATGCACAGAACGATCTTGTGTATATTAAGATTCTTGATAGTAGTCCAGACCTCATATTTTCTGAAATAGATGATTTTGAAGCTAATACCTTCTCAGAACCCGACGGATGGGATGTATATGATTACAATACTGCAAATTCATCAATTAAGGCGTCTGATGAACATCCTGCCTATTCAGGCAGCCTCTCAGCCGTCGGCTTTGTCAATTCCAGCACAGATATGGCAGGCTCGATTACAATGGAGAAAGGTATTAGCATTGATTGGAAGAATAAGTATCCATATCTCTCATTTGCAGGTTTAATCGATCTGGACACACACAACACCAGTATGAGTTGGATCACCGTAAACATCATCCACAACGAGGATGGCAACGAGACATCCATCATTCTTTATGCTAACGAGACCACCAACTTCCCACTCAGCAACTCAACTGATCATCTCTATCTGGTTAACAATGTTACCCTAGAGTATTGGACCTTCATCTTCATCGATCTCAATCAGACATGGTATGACTATTTCAACACCATGCTTGAAGGGGACATTACCTTACAAATTGAATTTATAAATTACCTAAATGGAACCGCTGAATACATTAGGGGGGCGATAGATTGTGTGGAAATCGCTGAAGAATGTGGAGGACTAGAATGGACTACCGGTGAATCTAGTTCTTACAGTTGGTACAACACGTTCGGTGATATGGAAGTATTTCCACCGACCACCGATATACCAGAACTCCATAGAGTTGCTATAACCATCCCTGAATCGAATATTACTTATCTATGGACGACAGAAGGACAGGGATTCGGTATTTACTACAACAACAGACGCTGGCATCAAAAGGAATGGGCCGCCGATTATTATACCGAAGTACAAGGGGAATCTGATATTGGTTCCGACGCCATCAAACAACTAGAAGCAGTTCCAAGAGGTGAATTTGCCACGACCTTCGACTTCCAGTATGGACCAATCGTAGATCGTTCAATCTCAGAAATCAATAATCCTGCGTATGAACACTACATCGCATCTACAGGAACTATATGGTCTCGCAATTTCATGGGTAATCTAACCAATCCACCACTTGAACTAGGAGAGCATTTCACCGACGATAATCACGGATGGACTGCCGAAGGAGGCGTATCTGGACAACGATATAACTCCACATGGTATGGTGCAAGCGGTGATTTAGTCCCATGTGCAAATGTATCTCTTTATTCTAAATACCTTGAAGTTCCCTCATACATCCCTATATACTGGGAAATCCACGGCGAGAACTATGCCGATAACCGCACCTATCCTGCTGGCACCTTCGAGAATTGGGCCAAGATTAAAATGCAGGGCTATGCTGGTGATGGAAAATGGGCTGATTTATCCGATTGGAAGACCATTTGGTATGAGAACCGAACAGGCGATAACTTGGTATACTACAGTGGTAATCTAACATGTAACTCTGGACAATTCATATATGTGCGTCTTGCGGTCTATCTAAGAATAGATGCACCCAATGCTGAAACTGAGAGAGTTGGTATAGACTATTGCACCACTAATCATTCCCGGATTGATGATGACTACGGTGAATTTGTTAATTACCGATTCCCTGTGACTTACCTCTCCGCCGATGAAAAGTATCCAGAGTACCAAGTGGTGAAGGAAATCACACGAACTCCGCAATTTGAAATAGATGATACATATACTATATGGATTAATGGCACAGTAGATATCGATAGAATCGTACGACCGTTAACCGACTTCCATGACAACGCCACACAAGTACGTAAACTATATTATCCGTTCGCTGTCCGTCTAGATCCTACAAATGGCATCTTCTTCGAGAGCAGTTACAACTGGCACCTGAATACCACTTACACTTGGTATGACTCTTACCATGCCCAAAGTGTGACCTTTGGTGACAATACAACGGATCACTACCATGACTATCATGCTACGTGGTTAACTGATACAGTAGAACATTGTAGTACGAGTGATAACCAAGTAGTTTCTGCTATGTATAACTTTACTGTGGATACTGAAAACCTTGATGTGATAGAGATCCTTGTTGAAGATACGTCTAGAGTTAACATCACAGGCACGACAGGCAATGCTTCCATCTATAACTTCGATATTGGTCAGTGGGAATTGTTGTGGGTTATAAACAGCAATGAATCTACGTATCACTCCGACAACACTTTCAGTAGCAATCTCACCGAGTACATTCAAGAAGATGGGACAGTAAGTATCCTCTATTTAGCTACAAATGATTCGACTGTCTTTGATCTTTGTATTGAGTTGTTGAACGTCACTCTTAAATTACACGATCCTACAGCTCGCTATGTATGGATTTCAAGTGTAAATGAAGAAGGAATGTATATTTCACAGATAGATCCTGAGATTGAATACGTCTTTTATCACGATGAACTAAACGAATTGGTGTTCTTTGACAATGACACATCCTTACTAGCAGGCGATGAAAGAATCTATCATCTAAGAGTTTACGTTGGCAAGATATACTGGGAAGGTTATAACAAAGAATACGATGATCCATTCTATCAGGCATTAAGCTTACTAGTCGTGGGTAGTGAGGGTGGAGAAGATTTCGGCGGTGGAGTTATATTCGACATATCTAAAGGCGATGACTCCGCTCCTATGGAAGTTAAGAACACGCCAGTAATAGTAAGTGGTCGACTCATGGACTTGGTTAGCGCAAATGTGTTTGTTTACTACGATCAGAACCATAAAGGTCTTTGGATCGATGATGAAACCTCATACGAACTCGGTCAAAGAATTTATGATTCTATATCTGGCGGAGATTTTCGTGTGCTTTATGGTAATGCCAAACTTCTTGAACTCTTCATGCGACGCAACCCAGATGGCATCGTTGTTATGACCAAGGACACGATCCCTGCAACCATCGTGGACAGGAATACGACTATCTCTGAAGAGTTCGGATATTCAGCGTCAGATGTGTTTGGCCCTAACTTCGGGTTTACTTTAACTGCAGAAAACACAATTGCCGAGAAAACGACCGATGATTCTTATGCATATGAAGGGTTGATCCATAACTGGTTGGTACATGAAGTTAAATTCGAGATGGATGAAAACATGATGGAGAGCAAAATACCGACTACTTGGACGGAATATTTGGAAGGCGATGCTGGTGCGGAGTTAGGTGGCACTCATATTGATTATTCCGACGGTTCCGAAATCCCAACCAAAGATAACGGTTGGTATCACGTCTGGAGCGGTACTGATGGATACATCAACCCCTACACATTCGGTAACTCTCCTGTAAGTAGCGATGACGAATATACTCGCTACTACTTCACCGTACTCAAAATAAAAAGCACATCATCCCGCTATTACTTTGAAGTTTGGAGTGACGACTCTTTTGAGTTTTGGCTTGACGGAGAGCGTATATTAGCATTTGCAGGTGAGAGAAATGCTACAGGTGTTCCGATGTACATCGGTCCACTTACTCTGGAGCGCGGTAATCACTTCCTGTTACTCAAGCATACAGGTAATGACCAATATATTGATCCAACTGCAAGCGCTAGCGATATGTTCCGAATGAGGATCATTAAAAACGGAGTAGGTGTTAAAAACCTTGATATCCTCGTTCCTGAGGTCGTCTATTTAGAACCCAGTTCTGTACTCGTCAACTACATCAAACACGGAGGTACATTGATTACTACTGGTAAGTGTGAGTTCCAGTACCTTTCTATTGCAGAAAGTGTCACGGAAACCCGCATCACCATTGATACTTCATCGCTGCTTGACTTCACCTTTGACTTCAACATAGACAATGACACATCATCAGTAACTGGTGATAGTACCGTACACATTCAGGAAGATACCTATGAGATGTGGGTCGAGGGGTTACGTCGCATCGTCAACGCCGAAGATATCATGAATTATTGGACAACTTATACCTGGATGAATGCTCAGAACATGAGTGAAGTAGACAGACAGACTACGGAGGAAATACAGAGCATCAGTGATGCCGCCGCCCAAGATTATCTCTGGAGTCAGTATCCATCGTTATTGGGGACGATAAAAACCGAGTTACAAACGGTATCTCTTGAAGATGGATGTGATGGTTTCGTTGATCTGATAACAGATGGTGGTGTTGGCAGGCTTGTCACTACCTTCGAGGCAGATTATTGGACGAGTGGTGCATGGATATTATTGAACAAGACCGTAACCCCATACGGTGCATGGCAACGACAATGGTATAACTCCCGACTCTACTTCACGTTATTTAAGAACGAAAAATTCAGAGACATTCCAGAGATTGTAGATTCTTCAAAAACTTCTGCATCTGATGAGAGATGGTACATAAAACAGAAGAACTTACATGATTTCGGTGTCAACTCAATTATTGGGTGGGTCGATGTTGAAGAGGTGATGCCCGACAATGAACCCACATGGGTGTATCTCAACTTCTCTAACGTCAACAGAGTCTCCGATCCACACTATCCGAGTCACACTAGTCGGGGGCATACGGAATATATTGCCGGTCATGGACAAGTGGAAGCGGTGTCTGGGACACCAAAACCCGTCAAATTAACCGAAGAACACAGGGGAACAACTAGTTTCTCCCTGATGATCTGGTGTGAGGACTGGAAGATTGGCAAGGTAGCGGAAACTTATATGTGGGATGAAGATTATCATGTTAGTTGGTTCTTCGCCAATGATACTAACGGCGATACTGACGTCCAACACACCTACAGTTACGGAAAGAAAGGCACACAGGGATATGTCTGGAATACCAAGAAGCATCCTAGTGATGAGGGCAAGAACATCGATATGACCTTAATACTCGATAGATACAACCTAGTGGAAGAACATCATGATGAGATTGGTGCAAGGATCAGAAACATGGGCAAACAATACATGGGACAAGCCTATCAAAACGTTCATACTTACGGCGAATACTACAAGGATATCAAGATCTACGGTAAGATCGAAGGAATGGATGATCCAAAATATACAACCACTTTACAGTGGTGTATCGTGAACAAGTTACGCGGTCCTCAAGCATTACCGAATGTAACGGATAGTCCATGGGAATTCTCGAACTACGGTTCCAATAAACCGTGGGTCAAATATGATGAGGGCGAGCTTGATCTAAGCGAATATCCGCTCGATGCTAGCGGAAATTATGAGGGATGGATAACCCTTGATCTATCTGACAACTGGTTACCTGACTCTTTCGTGCTGGTCATTTCCTGGAAAACGGACGGTGATCTACCGTGGATGACTGATAACAATGACAAATATCATGGGTTTACTTGGTATTATGAAGTGGAAGGAGAACATGAGATACTCTGGAGCGCTGACAGAAAACTAGAATACCAAAGTTACTATCCTTCACCTGCTTTGGATCTAGCTACCGATTCCTTCTGGGGTGCGTGGAATGCATCCGATATATATTGGGGAGCAGGGTTTGAGTTTCTTGAAGATTTATGGAAGGATATTGTAAAAGGTATTAATAACATCTTTGAAACAGATTATAATACCGACTGGGCGAAGGATAAAGTGACTTGGTTTGAACTGCTCACGGAAGGTAATAATCATAAAGTCGACCTACTCACCAAGTTCACAAAGGATGTGGAGAAAGAGGTAGATACCGGTTCTGATAGTTGGCAATTCGGACAGTCGTCTTCAGTCGAACCGATCAATCCAGGATACCCAGCAGGATGGCCTTATGAACCCGTAAAATACCGCAAATATATGCTGGCTGAAGAAGTCCACCTCGATAGTCGCTATTATGAGGCATTCAAACTCAAAGTCAAGATAGGGTTCTCTAACTGGGCTGGCGAGTACAAAGACAAACTAAGGTGGAGACTGTTCCGTGGCACGGTAAATAGCTTGAAGAAGGACGTGAACAACAACGATCCTAGTATGTGGGATGAAAGCAAATTAGTCGCCGATGACACCTTCGAGATTTCTCATGGTCTAAGTGGACAGGATATCACCTTACTTATTAACATGACCGATACTATCAGAGATACGGAGTGGTCAGACTCTGAAACCAAGAAGATCGAAGATGGTGATTATGTGCTGGTCCTTAGTTGCAGTGGTGATAGTGAACTACTTGATTGGGGTGCACCATCAGCCTTAAGCAATCAATACTCCGTGAGATGGCAATATACGAGCAACCCGCCCAATCAATATCGGTTTGGTAAAGGAAAGGGCTGGGGACCAATGAAATACAAGCACGCATGGATTCTGGACTGTGTGAAGAATTCTGATGGAGAACTCGATGACGACTGGAGCAAACTGGGTGATGATAAACATTTCAAGGTCGTGTTCTATAGCGACTATGACTTAGAAGTACCTGTAGATACATATTATTACAGACATGGATTCAAGAGCAGCAGTAATCCAAAGAAACGAGACAGCGTTCGTTCTCATCACGATGTTGGCGCCGTGGCTAACGATGTAGGTGAACGGATCAGGGTGGCACAAAGACTGGATATTGACAACAAAGGATCTCTTGAATGGGTTGACGTTCTATTATCATGGGACGCATTTGATTCTGAATATTCCAACGAAATTTGCTGGGAACTTCGACTTGGTGAGGAAACTCGTCCTCTCAGAAGTGATCCTTATATTATAGCTAGCGGCACCCAGCAGCTAGATGTGTATCATAACCATCATGAACCAATGGGGTTATCGGAATGGGGTTGGTGGGTGCGCTTCGCAATGCCCGAAGGACTTGTCCTCAATCCAGGATATTATTGGTTTGTACTTTATCCGAAAGAAGGAGATTGGGATAAGGATAATCATGTCAAGTGGTCAGGTAATATCATGCTATCCGAGTGGTACAACCCAATACCGAGTGATTTTGTCGGATCAGGAACGTATGGATCATATACTCAGAACTGGAACGAGATCGGATGGCATCATGGGCCTGGATCAATGACTATCGACAGATGGCTTAATGCGAATCCGTTGGCGACGCCAAGTTGGAAATATGAGGAGGGTGTGCATCTTTGTCTCACTCGTCTAGGCCTGCGATTTGGTATCACCTCACCGATCGAAACACACTCTGACGGAGGGCCTGATCAGGTCATGCTTAGCCTTTACAGTGAAATGACCGATATGTATGCGCAGGAATTCAAGATTACCGACGGTCTAGGATCTGGATACTTCGATGAAGATGGTGAAACCTATATAGATAACACCCATCTACGCGGTGTCTATGTCTATCTTAAGGAGAATGGCGATGATAATGTGGATATCTCGGATAATCGAAAACTCGAATGGGAGATCAGAGAAGGCGGTTATAAAGATAGTAACAAAGTCGTGGTAGAAGGATTCGTAGATTTCGCGAAGGATGTACCAAAAGATTACCAACCAAAGGAAGGACACGAGGCTAACGGACTTCTAACTCGTACCAGAAAGGATGAAATTATAACTTATCATACTGATGCTGGTTACACCTCAACCACTTGGGATTGCGAGGACTGGGTTTACTTAGACTTTGGTCATGCCTACCAATTCTCATCATATAAGACCTATTACCTCGTTCTTAAATCAGCGTGGGAGTGGGATATGGACTACTACATCTCTTGGGGTTATAATGACGATCTAGAATCCAATAAATACGGTCAATCCTGGATCGACGATCTTGGAAGGGCGTATCATTATAATGCCTCTACCGATGAATGGACTGAAAAAGAAAACATTGACTTCACTCTCAAACTGCTCTACGAGACTTGGAAATACATACCTCTTGAGGCAAATAACACCTATACAGAGACACTTGCGTGGAGGGATAGAAACTATAACAATAAGAAGGATGCATACGATGTTGCAGATCCCGTAATCCTGCAGCCTATAGGCGGTTCAGGTATGCTGATCAAATCCCGCATGGGCACGCTCGATACAAAGTCTGAGGATGAGTTTGATGTTATCACATCGATGATTTCTTCATTAATCAATGAGAGGGCCTATAAGTACGCCATTGAGAAAAAGACGGTTGCCATCTACTTCGATGAACGCTACGCCACCATCTGGTACGGTGACTATTGTGACGAAGATGGCAGGTATGCGGAGGAAATAGCTGCAGACGAATATGATGATGAAGAGGCTGTCTATAGACTTCCAGAGATTTACACAGAACTCTATTTCGGGTATGACTTCACCGAAGAGACAATCCATAGTGGAATTTGGTTCAAGTCCGATAATATCGTTTCAAAACAGTTTGCATTCTCACTTCAGTCTGCCATCGAAGGTCAGGGCATAGATGCTGAGATATATAATGCCGACCAACTTCGTGAGTATATGCTACGCAATCCACAAGGCACCGTCGTCATGGCCATGGACGTAGTCCCCCATACTATCGTCGATGAAGATGCCTTCGCACGGGATGACTGGAACGAAACGGAAATATCAGGTGGACTCGCCGAGGAGTGGATGGACGGGGGCGGCAAGATGATTTGGTCTGGATATGCTCCATTTTCTTTCATAGGTTATGAGGACGGTAGTTACGAATGTATTATGGATTACCACGAGAAGGAAAAAATGCCTAATATACACGTCGAACATACTGATACTCAGATACAACAGGATGGTGGTCCACATCTACATACAACAAAGGCGCTTGCGATCATGTTTGACGGAATGGTCGAAGATGGTGCCTATATTCACGACTTAATCGGTGAGGATATGGATGTACAAAAATCACCGTTCAACATTCGCAAGTGGTATCAATATAGCGCCTTCTGTATGCCTACTTATGGGGATCAACATCACGACGATCCAGGGGTTGCCTTTATCCCGTCGTTATTGTGGACGCCAGGAATACGTAGTTATCAGGCGATACGATGGTTGACAGGCGCTGATATGAATAAATACCTGGCCATTCCAATTTGTAGAGATGTTAATAATGGTAATGAGCATCCACAATCTATCATCGATCAAGTCTATAAGGACTATATACACGATGAATATCTAGCGTGGTCTGAGGCGATCACACCAGCGACCATTGTCGCCGATCCTGTGGTGTTCAGGGCAGGTGAGGATGCCCTCGGTTCCTTTGCCATGGTCGGTATGACCTACCATATCTCAACTCTCGCGTTATTAAATCCATTAGCGTTTGATGAGAACTATTATGACACTTCATTCGAAGGAGATCTAAATACCTACACCTACAACCACGGTGAAGATTTCGATGTCTGGTCAAACGCTACTCTTGTGTACAACGATCCGTGGCATCAAGGCAACGGTGAAATCATGATCACTGAATGCGCACAGTATATAGCGGAACTAATCTCCCATACCTTAAGACCTGGACAGTTACAAAGCGTATGGGGAGATGTCTATAAAGGTGAAGCACAATACCAGAGTGCTGTAGAGTATCAGATGAATCAAAGAGGTAATAGTGGACAATGGATGTTTGAATCATGCTGGAATCCTGCCTACTTCTGGGAAGGTATTTATCCCGGCGGTAATAGAACGGGAGGAGGGCAAACCTCTGCTCATGGAGATCCCTACTATGCCCCAGGTGAGCAAAAGGTAGAATCAATGGAAGGTTACTACTCTTACATCGTAAACCGTACACATGGTCTCACCTTTAGAGTAAATCTCTACAACCCGTGGGAACCAGGTGAAAAACTAAACGGTAGAGTCACGCTTGAAGTGATTACACCTAACGGGTCAAGAGTACAGACGAAGGATCTCTCCAAGATGACGAAAGTAGAACAATATGGCGGAGTGTATGGACATACCGTCACCGTGTACTTCTGGATGGGAGGAGATAATTCAGATCCTTATAGCAGTCCTCTCATCACAGAACCTGGTCCTCAAATGATTCATGTCACCTATGAGGATCCCGATCGTGGTGTCAAATCAGAACGTTTCTACCAGTTCTATGTCTTCCCATCCATGTGGTTACTTGACCTCTTGTTATGGTGGCAGGCATGGGGTAGGTGGCTCATGAGTTTCATTAACTTCTGTGAACTTCTGTATTCAGTTTATGGTGCAGTTGGTAGTTTTGCCGCTAAAACGGCTGCTAAAGAGGCTGCGGAGGAAGCAGTAGATATTTATACAAAAATGGCACTAGAAGAGGCGGGAGAGCATATGATATTTACCAGTCCATCTACTGTAGCCCGCCAAGTAGCAGAAGAGACACTTAAAGAATCGATTCATACAGCCTTTAAACAAGGTCTCACAAAAGTCAGAAGCGCAATTTCAAAAGCATTAACTGCTCCAATCAAGGGCTGGTGGGCTGCCTTTAAAGCTAGATCGCTTATTGGAAAAGCATTAATGGCAAGCAAAATGGGAATCTATACGGTAATGTTTCTAGCTCCTTATCTCACGACAATGTATCCAGAGAGTACTCCTTATGTTACTGTCATTTCTACTATTGGATCAGTAATGTTGTAAAAAACAAGTTTTTTTAAAGGTTTACAACAATAATTACATAGAAATCAGATCGAGATCGAATTTTGATATTTTAAGAAGAGGAAAACAATGGGCAAAACAACAGGCACCATCTGCTTGGGAATAGGAATCATTAATTTAATCTTCGGTTTCTTGAGGCCAGGTTTGTTTATTCTTGCTATTATTGCATTAATTGCGGCATATCTAAATCTTGCGGGGGGGACACATTCAGAATCAATAGGGTTGCGAACTGCTACTTTCGAAGAAACTGAAGTCTGCCCTATCTGTGGAACGAAAAATCTGCCCATTGCAAAGGTTTGCAGAGGTTGTGCCAAACCATTCCCCAAAGAAGACATTGAAAGTTGACTTTAGGATCTTCCTAGTTCATACGTGCTTGTTTTAAAGCTTCTTTAACATCATTAGAACTAGGATTGATTTCCAGCGCCTTCTCGTAGCACTCAATTGCCTCTTTATAATCGTCTAGATGCCCGTACGCTTGCCCCATTTCGTACCATATTGTAAACGATTTCTTATCAAGCATTGATGCGTTTCTGTATTCCTCTATGGCTTTTTTGTGTTTTCCTTTCTCGATATGCTGGTGTGCTTTTTCGATATACTTCATTATTTCTCGCGCTCTTCTTAACTTCTTTTCAACCAAAGGATTTGACTTGATCTTCCTGGCTTTCTCGTAATGCTCAATAGCCTTGTCAAACACACTTAATTCATCGTAAACTAAGCCTAAGTTGAGCCATGGTTGCTCAGCTCCAGGATTTAAGTCCAATACTTTCTGAAAATTCTCAATGGCTTTGTCGTATTCACCCATCTTCCGATAAATAGTGCCCATATCATTCAAAGCGAACAAATGATCTGGTTGGAGTTCTAGAACTTTTTGAAAGCAGTCAAGCCCTTTATTATGCTCACCTAATAAGTCATAGCTGTTTCCCAAGAATCTTAATGCCTCTATGTATTCAGGGTCGAGTTCAACTGCCTTTTGAAGACATTCAACTGCCTTGTTTAGAAACTCTTTCTTTCGTTGGACTAAATAAATGGCATAATTTAGCAACCCCATCTTATCCCATGCCTCTTTATGATCTGGCTCAAGTTCTACAACTTTCTTAAGAGATTCAAGGGCTTTATCGGTCTCACCACAGCCCATATACGCGAGTCCGCGTCCATACCATGCTTCGTAAAAAAGCGGATCAATCTTCAATACCATTTCAAACTCGATCGCGGCTTTTTTGAATAGGTGTGGATTAGCGTGTCGTTCTCCTTCATCAAGATATGCAATTCCTTTTTCAAGGTGCTCTTCTACAGATGTCATGTCTATCACCTCTTGTCATAGTATATATTTCGTGATTACATATACTTGTCCGTATTTCATATCACTTTAAACGGAAAATTATTCTTTTTCTTCGTTAAATAGAAACTACTTAGTAGTATACTCATTCAACAGTAAAAATCTTCCTTTCTAGCGTCATTTTAGTAATAATTGTCATTGTATGACATACTCCATTTCATCAATTTATACCTACGTTCCACATACTGAAACCTTTGTTTTTTTCATCCTAGAGAGGTTACTTAATTGGTTATTTGATTTCTATTACCGCACTTCTTGAGATACTCTAGAGCGATTTTGCAATATCGTGCAAATATTCGTATATAATCCACTTAGTTGATACAGTAGCACAAACCAGTGAGGTATAGGTATGGGATCTGATCATGTAAAGAACAAATATAAGATGACTTTGCGAGAGGATCCAACTAATTATGAAGGATGGAAGAATCTGGGATTTAAGTATTTGCAATTAGGCAATTGTTTCCAAGCAATCCGTTTTTTTCAGATTGCTAGCGATTTTAACGAGAAAGACGAGTTGCTTTGGATTGGTATGGGGCTTGCATATATCGATATTGACGACCAGAAAAACGCTGAAAAATGCTTTATAAAGGCGACAAAACTGAACAAAAAGAATGCGGAAGCATGGAATAATCTTGCTGGTCTTTATTTTCTCTCTAAAAATTATAAAAAGGCGCTTGCCTGTCAACAAACAGCACTGAAACTCGATCCTACAAATGCGCATGGATGGTTCAATCTGGGGATTACCTATTACAAACTTGAAGCATTTACAAAGGCGATCAAATGCGGTCTACGTGCAACAAGAATTAGTCCTACTTATGCGGAGGCTTGGCACAATATAGGTGCAGCTCATACCGCGCTTGGTAATTTATATGAAGCACAACAGTGTCATATGAAAGCACTTGAATTAGAACCGCAATACGAATTGGCAAACCGCAACTTAAATTTGGTATCGAAACTTATCAAACTGGGTGAAGGGGTTCATGGTTAGCGAACATGAAGAGAACGATCTCGCAAACGATATTCGCCTCGTATTTAAAGATGACATCAAAGGACTTCTGCGTGACCTTCTCTTAGGAATCACTAATGGAGTTTTGGGAATCTTTCTGTGGTGTCCTTTATTTCTTTTTGCTAAGATAAGATCATTTCTTAAAGGTTAAATTATTTAATGCATTTAAACACCCAACAGATGGCGCATCTTCTCTTAGTAACAATTTCATTAATTCAGTTGTGTGATTTCTAATTCTTTTTTAATTCAAATAATTTAATCTCATACGGTTGCTCGGTGCTTATAACAAGATTCAGTCGATAATGTTCCATGAGCAACCGTAGGATAAAATCATGTTTTTCTTCATTACTGTACGGATCGTCAACGAAGTAAACGGATTTTTCTATCATCCAAGAATCTATAAGAGGTAATAACTCTTCCATCATCTCGTTTTCTGACAGTGTGGCGTATATCACATAATAACGATCCTCATACGTCTGCGAGATATGGGTTTCAAATAGCTTATGCCACCGGTCACCAATGATTAACGATTCTGGCTCGGTGTGTGTGTAAAACATATCTTGATAATCGGCTAATCTCGTGAGAAAAGCGTTCTGTTGAACGACTATTCCGATATTAATGCCACTAAATATAATGAATACTAAGGCAAATGAACCGAGAAACGTCTGCTTACGTCTAATTTGTTGTTGAAACCACCTGATAGTATTCATACAGAGGTACGGTAAGATCACCTGTAGATGTCGCGATGATTCGATAAACAGATGTTCTATGTCGAACGTCATTAGAAAATAACTGCTGAAAAAGATAAGAAAAGATATGATCACAAGCAAACCTAGAATATACGCTTCTTCGTCTGCTTTGTGTCGAATATAAAGGAGTGTAGTAAGTAACCCAAGGGGTGGGAAGATGTTTAAGATCAAAAAATATTGGGGGAGATGAAATATAAGATGCAAGAAGTTGAAGCGACCTACTAGCCCACCTTGATGATAGGACCAAAACACATGATATCCTGTGCTGAAGACGTCACCGAAATAATAGAGGTTATAGAGACCTATCACGACGAAAAATGGAAGCAAGAAGACATAGTATAGCAAGATTGAATTAGGTTTATCCCTTCTTTTTCTGAAATGGTTTATGAGAATGGGGATGACGAAAACAATATTGGTGTATCGAATAAGTAGCGCATAACCAAGTGATAGGGAGGCAAGAGCATAGAAAGAAGGTTTATCTCGATGCGATGCTTTCAAATAAAGATAGAAGGAAAGTAGCAAAAAAAGAGTGGATGAAGGATCCCGTAAAAGTGTTCGTGAATAGAATACAACGGGGGGCATTATTCCTAGAAGCAAGGCACTCAATAAACTACATACTCGGTTTTTTGAGATTTCAAATGCCGTGAAATAAGTCATTATGACTGTCAGTATCCCTACGATCCCGTTCAAAAAAAACATGAAGCGGTAACCTCCCATAATATAGAAGAGTGCGAGCAACACCGACAGTCCGATAGGATACGGTGAAATGTAGTGGTTTGAATACACGGTAGGCACAAACCAGCGTCTAAGAAGTGGTGAAGCGAGAGGAATGGTAATGGCACCTCCCTCAGCCATTCGGATAGCGGTAAATATATAGTAATACTCGTCTGGTGATGAATAAAAATAGACTTTAGATACAAAATAAAAAGGACCGAGCAGTAGTGTTAGCAGTGCTACATCTTGTATTCTGAAATCAATGTTTGATAACTTGTTTGTAATTAAATCCAGCATATCCTTTACACCTTCAATTTTCCACGCTGAATAATGTCATTTCATAAGGTTGTGATGTGGCAACGACTGCTCCAAGTGCATATCTTTCGTTTAGCATTGATAAAACGAAATCATGAATCGTGGATTCAGTATATGGGTCGTCAATGAAATAGACGGCATGTTCTTTCATCCAAGTATCAATTAAAGGTATAATTTCTAAGAGTTCTTCTTCATAGAGGAAGTCATAGAGCAAATAATGTCTCTCACCATACTCTCTTGAGAAGTAAGGATGAAATAACTTTTTCCACACATCGCCTCCGATGACTAAAGAGTCAGGTTCGGTGTTCGTGTAGAATAATTCTTGGTAATACAGCAACCTTGATTTGAAAGCATGATATTCAATGATGAATCCGATGTTTAACACTCCTAAAATCAATATGATTGAGATAATGATATGAAAGAACCTTTTCTGTGGCTTGATGTTGTGTTGAATCCATCTCACCACAAACAGACACAGATAAGGTAGAATGACCAACAAATATCTAGTAGATTCAATAAACAGATGTTCGATATCAAATGGAAGGTACGCATAAAAACAGAAGAACAACAGAAATGTCATAACAATATAAAAACAAAATGAATAGTTCCCTGAGGCGTGTATTCGACGAATGGAAAAAAACATACAGAGTATGCCAAGTGGAGGAAAAATGTTGTAGATAACGAAGTATTGGGGGAAATGAAGAATTACATTAGTTAAATTAAAATGATATGCCTCACCGCTCGTTAAATGATATCCCGTGGTGAAAAAATTACCGAAGAAGTAGAGATTGTAGAGACCAATAAAAACGGCGAACGGTATCAGTACGATGTAAAAAATATAACTAGGAAAAAGTCTCCGACTTCGAGTTTTTGTCTGATAGAGTAAAACAGGAATAAGAAATAGGAGATTTGTGAACTTCACTAGGATCGCAAAACCAAGTATGATGGACGAGATCGCATACAGCAATGACCTCTCTTCTTTTGTTGCTTTTAGATACAGAAAGAACGAAAGCAATACTAAAGTCATTGAGGGGAGATCGCCTAGTAAAGTACGCGAATAAAAAACAACAGGCGGGCAGATACCAAGAAGGAGAGAGCTAAATATACTGCATATCCTGTCCTTCGTGATTTCAAGAATCGTAAAATAAGTTACAATCACCGCAATAAGTGCGAACACGGCATTGGTGTAATATAAAAAGTTATATCCTCCGATCAAATAAAATAAAACCATTAATAGCGACTGTCCAATAAACCATTTCGAGATATAAGTATTGGGTGTCGTTGTAGGCACAAACCCACCACGTAGAAGAGGCGACTCAAAGGATATTGTTATCGGAGTTCCTTCGGCTATTTGGATGGCCGTCAAGATATAATAAAATTCGTCTGGTGAAGTATAGAAATAGACTTTATATACGAAATAGAAGGGAAATAGAATTAGAAACAATAAAAAAACGTCTATTAGTCTAAAATCCAACATGGAGAAAAACCTGAGTATCTTCTGTCCCGATTTTCTAATTTGAACCCCCATCATGAGAGACAACCATTTGTTTAACTTCATCAGACCTTTCGATTTCGAATCCTTCTATATTGAATCCTATCGATGATTATACACACAACAAGCCAGATACAGAACGCGATAAAGAAATACCATGTCCAAAGGGGTATTGTCCAAAGAGATGTGGGAGCTGACATTGATCATTCACTCTTCTAATCTTTGTGTGATTGCTTCATAGAAATCAGTTATGCGCTTTGGTTCGGGCGTTATGTCAATGTTAGAAGAATAAAAACCATAAAGAGAATGCGAGCCATCAGTCGTATTAAACCCATGGTCTGAGACTATGATAAATTGTGCATCGCTTATGATGTCTTTAAGACGTAGTACGAAGTCATCTAGTTCAAAATAGTGTTCCTTGATAACACGAGGTTTTAAGAACGTGAAGTGCTGTATTACATCAGGAAAATGAACATATGCAAAAATAACTCGTGATTCCTGTGATCCATCTAGGATGCTTCTTCCAATCTGTTTTTTTTGCATATGT
>Ga0209636_10002145_pt1 | contig 20035 bp, 10 predicted proteins | sample DeeMarSWOR152_54_FD_187464 | JGI IMG/M metagenome (GOLD analysis project Ga0209636, IMG submission 187464) | Marine sediment microbial communities from White Oak River estuary, North Carolina - WOR-1-52-54 (SPAdes) (version 2) | ecosystem: Environmental > Aquatic > Marine > Intertidal zone >...
CACCAACGAGGGAAGCACCGAAGGGCAGACAATGGTGAACCTGGACTTTTTCAAGTGGCTGCACGATGAGTATGGAATGGTGCTGGATATCTATGTCATAAGCGCCGGGGCGATAGACAAGGCAGGCAGGTACGGCAAAATGGATTCGGATGCGTTCCGGCGCCAGTTCCCCAACGGCTTCGGACCCATTTACAAAAAGGCAAAGACGATGGGCACGCGGCTGGGCATATGGGGCGGCCCTGACGGCTTCGGCGATACGCCCGAGGAGGAACAGGCTAGGATCGACATGATGGTCAAACTCTGCCGGGATTATGAGTTCATATTGTTCAAGTTCGACGCGGTTGTCGGCGGGCTGCGCCCCGAAAAACAGGATGCTTTTGTCCGCATGATGACCGAATGCCGCAAATACTCGCCCGACCTGATTCTTCTCAACCACCGGCTCAAGCTCGGCAAAGGTTTACCGCACGCCACGACCTACCTTCTGGGCGGGGAAGAAACCTATATCGACGTCCATATGGTCAATAATCAGACCGCTCCCCACCACCGGGCCGGGGCCATTTCCCGCCGGGTCGTGCCGAACCTGACAAGGCTGACCGAGGACCACGGCGTCTGCATCTCGTCATGCCTGAATTACTGGGAGGACGATTTGATCCTGCAGGCCTTTAACAGGAACCTCATTCTGGCACCCCAGATATACGGCAATCCATGGTTTTTGCGTGATGATGAGTATCCGAAGCTGGCGAGGATATTCAACCTGGCAAGAAAATACCGCGATATACTTGTCGACGGTATGGTTTTGCCCGAGGAAAGTTATGGCGAAAAGGCCGTTTCCCGCGGCGACGACCGCACGCGGCTTCTGACGTTGAGAAACCTCGGCTGGACCCCGATCATCTGCAAGGTCAAACTGGACGAAGAGATCGGCTTGTCGACCGGAACCGAGGTCGAGCTTCGCCGGTATCATCCCGCCGAGCGGGTGATCGGGACATTCAAAAAGGGCGACGTTGTCGATGTCCAGGTTATGCCCTTCAGGTCCTGTTTGCTGATGGCGACTTCAAAGCCAGCGGAGTTCGGGATCATAGGCTGTGATTATGAGGTGGTTCGGGATGTGCCCGGCAAACCGGTGCTGGTAAAACTTCTGGCGATGCCTGGTGAAAAACGAAATATAGAACTGGTTGCCGGCAACAGAAAGTTCACAACGGCCCGGATATCCGGACGCCCTTTTGACGTCCTCATCAACGGCGGAAGCGCGACAATTTCCTTTCCCGGTACGCCGCTCAAGGACAAGTACCACCGCAAGCTGGGAGACTTAATCCCCTGCGCCGTACCCGCTGATGCCGAGGCCCTGTACGAAGCGACATGTTTCGCCGCGGATAACAATGCCCTTGAAGTCCGCGCACTTCAGCGGTCCGGCCCTTCCCGGATACCACAGGTGAAAAAGGCAAGAGAGGCTTTCCTCAAGCAGGAACTGTTCGTCGAAAGAGGGCTGTGGGACAAAAACCTCTTCGACGGCGATGACGAAACCGCATTCTATGTCGCCCGAAGAGTCGGCGTGGCGCCGCTTGACGGCGGTTCGCTGCATATCGACTTCGGCGAGACGATCAGCCTAGAGAAGCTGGTCATCAGACTGGGCAGCGAGTATGCGCTCCAGCCGTTCAAATATGACGAGACCGTCAGGGCCTATGTTTCGAGCGACCTGAAAAACTGGACCGGTATCAAACTAGCGGCGGGAAAGGACATGGTGATGAACTCCAACCCGAAGCGGGATCTGCGGTACATACGCTTTGACGGCACACCTGACAAGATAGCCGAGATCGAAGGATACCTCGGCGGCAAAAAGCTCGACCGATCCAAATGGCGTGCTTCCATCCTTTTCGCCCGCTATTCCCGTGTCAGACCCGAGAAAGCATGGCAGCATTCCTTTACTCTGGGCGAGATCCCGAAGGGCAGTTACCTGGCCATCGCTCTGAACGGTGAGCATGGGGTGGAGGGGGCTTACGCGGCGATCCGTGTAGACGGCGTGCCCGTCGGCGCGCCGGACAGAAGCGTGTCTTTCCCTGCAAATACCTGGGAATATCCGGCGCGGAAAAGATCGGCGGATTATACCTATTACGTCCCGCTGACAGAGGATATGATAGGCAAGAAGATCGATGCCGTTGTTTTGGGAATGAAGAACGTCGTGGATAAATTCAGGCCGGAGGTGTGGTTAACCGCTTATCCAGCACCGCTCTGTGAACAGATATTAAAATTGACCGAGGAAGGCACTGAAAAGTTAAATCGATGACTGAGGGTGCGGCAGTGAAGTCAAGATTTATTCTGTGTGGTCTTTTATTGATTATGGCTATCTCAGGCGCAACCAGCATGGCCGAAGAGGCGGGCGCGGCACGCAACTCGCCTCGAATCGTGAATATCATAAACTTTATTCGGCAGTGCGAACCTCGCATTGAACGGATAACCGAGGATGTTCTGTACGAGACGGTTGTCGAGCAGATAAAAGCCATGAAAAAGCATCAACTGAAAGGAACTTTTCTTCTTCAGTATGATGCGCTTATAGATGTCAGGTACCAGAAACTGCTCAAGGGACTGCCCGCAGAGATGTTCGAGATCGGCGCCTGGTGGGAGATCCCGCAGCCCCTGGTTGAAAACAGCGGGTACCGGTGGCGGGGACGGTTCCCCTGGGATTGGCATGCCGATGTCGGCTTTGCAACCGGCTACTCGCCGAAAGAGCGAGAGAAACTGACAGATACGTATATGGCCGATTTTAAGAGGATTTTCGGCACCTATCCGAAATCGGTAGGGTCATGGTTCATCGATGCTCATACGCTGCAGTATATGTATAACCGGTACAGTATTGTGGCGTCGTGCAACTGTAAGGATCAGATAGGAACCGATGGATATACCCTATGGGGCGGTTATTGGAACCAGGGATATTATCCCAGTAAAAAGAATGCCTATATGCCCGCCCAGAATGCTGAAAACCAGATTCCCGTTCCCATATTCAGAATGCTGGGCAGCGATCCCATTCATCAGTATGACAGCGGATTGGGAACCGATCGGCAGCGGGTTATTTCGCTCGAGCCGGTATATGAGCGAGGAGGAGGCGATGCCGACTGGTGCCGCTGGTATTTCGATGCATTTGTCGAGGGTGCGGCGATGGAATATGGTTATGTCCAGGCAGGGCAGGAGAATTCGTTTACCTGGAATCGAATGAGAAAAGGATTCGAGGTGCAAATGTCTATGATTGCAGGGTTACTTGAAGAGGGGAAATTGACTGTGCAAACGCTGAGCGAGACGGGGAAATGGTTCAAGGATAAATACACGGTCACTCCACCTACTTCGGTTACCGTGTTGAACGACCACTCCGAGAAGGATCAAAAGACCGTTTGGTTTAACTCGCGGTTCTACAGAGCCAATCTGCTTTGGGATCAGGGAACCATGCGATTCAGGGATATTCATCTCTTTGAAGAAAACGTTGCATCCGATTATCTTACAAAGCCAGGCACGTCAAGCCAGTGTTTTTATTACACCCTACCTGTTGTTGATGGTTTTTACTGGAGTTCTTTGGAGACTGTTGCAGGGCTTCGGTTAAAGTCTGTGGGGGGATTGGAGATAAAGGGAGGCGAACCGAGCGTTGATGACAGCACTGAAGGCGAACTAACATTGCGATGGCCGACTCGTTCACCTGAGGGAGAAATCGTCATAGTATTCAACGAAACGTCTATATCTGTTTCCGCTGAAGGCAGGAAGATAAATAATTGGCTCCTGGAGTTGTCTTTTCATAAGAGGGCTGACCTGCCTTTCCGTAAGATAGACCGTAAAAAAGTATCTTGTACTTATATGAACGCCTCTTATTTCATATCTGCGATACGGGGAGTATTCTCAATTGAACCCGGCTTCGGTTTGCGAATCTATCCAGAAGATAACCGGATTGTCTTGGATTTTTCCTCAAGGTAATCGTTGTGAATAAAAAGGGAAGGGAAAAAAATATTATGGAAAGAAGAGATTTTTTAAGCATATCAACTGCTGCAATAGGGGCAATGATGGCAGGTCCCTTGTTGAATTCATGTAAGAATAAAACATCCCGCTCAACTCATGATAAGCCGAATATCGTGTTTATATTCATCGATGACCTTGGATGGAAAGACGTCGGTTATATGGGTTCGAAGTATTATGAAACACCTACAATTGACAGGCTAGCTAAACAAGGGATGATATTTACCCGAGCTTATGCCAATGCAGCCAATTGTGCACCAACTCGCGCCAGTTTGTTATGCGGGCAATATACGCCTCGACATGGAGTCTATACGGTGGCTTCTTCCGCCAGGGGAAAATCAGAAAATAGAAGGTTAATACCCATTGAAAATAGTAGAGAGGTGGATCTAGCCAAAATAACCATAGCCGAAACGCTTAAAAATGCAGGGTATGTGAGCGCAGCGATCGGGAAGTGGCATATAGGACATAAACCTGAGCAGCATGGTTTTGATTATGGCATCGACAGGGATAAGCTGAACATAGAAGGGCATTTTTCTGAAAACGGAGAATATCTTACTGACTTATTGACCGGTGAAGCGATAAATTTTATTAAAAAGAATAATCCCGATACAACAAAAAGACCCTTCTTTTTGTACCTGTCTCATCACGCTGTTCATACTCCAATAAGCGCAAAGAAAAACATGATAGAAGCCTTCGAGAATAAACCTGCCAATGATTGTCATAACAATGCGACGTATGCGGCAATGATTAAAAGTGTCGATGAGAGTGTTGCTCGCATTATCCATGTACTGGAAGAGCTGCAGCTAAACAACAATACCCTCCTTGTATTTTTTTCCGACAATGGAGGCCATGGAACATACACTTGTCAGAAACCTCTAAGAGGAGGAAAAGGAATGTATTATGAAGGAGGGATCAGGGTGCCAATGTTTGTATACTGGCCGGGAAAGGTTAAACCAGGAAGCACATGCGAAGAACCTGTCATAGGCTCAGATTTCTATCCAACTTTTCTTCAATCGGCAGGAATAAGCGCTCCGCAAAACTATGAGCTGGATGGAACAAGCATCCTGCCATTATTAAAAGGAGAAAAAAAGCTGAGCAGAGAATCCTTGTTCTGGCATTTTCCCTGTTACCTTCAAGCATACGAAGGTATGACCGATGAATCAAGAGATCCACTTTTCAGAACACGGCCGGTTAGTGTAATCCTGAAAAGAGACTGGAAGTTATTAATGTTTCATGAAGAATGGGTATTGGATGGTGGAAGCAAAAATTTGGATGGAAACAATTCCATCGAATTGTACAATCTCAAAAATGATATTGCAGAACAAAATAATTTAGCTCACATCAACACCAGGAAAAGAGATGAGTTACTTAAAGAACTTATTGATTGGCAAAAAAACATTAAGGCTCCGGTTCCTACGAATCCAAACCCTGAATATTTCGATAAAGATAACTAAAAATAAGCCAAATATGACGAAAATGAAAAATAAATTATTCTAAAGGCTGGGACGATTTCCTTCTCTATTTTGCAGTCGAGTCGGCCAGGGCAGTCAAAAAAAAGAACCTTCAGAGGAGACATAAAGATGATTAGATACAACCGGAGAGATTTCCTAAAAGCATCCGGATGGACTGCGGCTGCAATACTGGCACAGGGATCCTTTTGTTGCCGACCGCCAGGCAGAAGGCCAAACATTCTTTTCCTGTTGGTCGATGACCAGCGCAACGATACCCTGGGCTGCGCCGGGCATCCCATCATCAAGACGCCGGTGATCGACAGCCTGGCGGCCAGGGGCGTGCGGTTCAGAAATGCCTTTGTCACCACCTCTATTTGCGCGGCCAGCCGAGCTTGCATTTTGACAGGACTGTATGAGAGAACCCATCGGTACACCTTCGGCACGCCGCCCCTCAGTCCCGCGCATATGGCAGAGAGCTATCCGGCCCTGCTGCGAGCGGCAGGCTACCGCACCGGGTTCATCGGGAAGTACGGGGTGAGAACCGAGGGGGAACCAGAGCCTTCCATGTTCGATTTTTTTAAACCGCACATCGGCAACCCCTATTTCAAGAAACAACCGGATGGAACCCTGCGGCACGAAACCGAGGTGGCCGGCGACCGGGCGGTAGAGTTTTTGGAAGGAAACCCCAAGGGAAAGCCTTTCTGTCTCTCCATCAGCTTTTGCGCCAGCCACGCGGCGGACTGGGATCTGGAGAACCACTTCCCCTGGCCCAAAGCGGTGGACGGTATGTATGAGGATGTGAAGATCCCTTCTCCCCGACTCTCCGATCCGACGATCTTCGCAAACCACCCGGAATTTCTGAAAACCTCCATGAACAGAAAGCGCTACTTCTGGCGCTGGGACACACCGGAGAAGTACCAGAAGAACATGAAAGGTTATTTCCGGATGCTCAGCGGAATCGACCGGGTGATCGGGCGGCTTCGTAACGAACTGGAGAAGCGGGATCTCGCGGACAATACGGTGATCATCTACATGGCTGACAATGGATATTACATGGGCGATCGCGGTTTTGCCGGAAAATGGTCCCATTATGATCAGTCCCTCAGAGTGCCGCTGATTGTTTATGACCCCAGAGTGCCAAAAACGAACCGGGGAGCTGTGCGGGATGAGATGGCCCTCAATATTGATATTCCCGCCACAATGCTCCAGCTCGCCGGAGTCAAGATTCCGACACACTACCAAGGCCGCAGCCTTTCCCCTTTTTTGCAGGGAAAACACACCTCGGACTGGCGGAACGATTTCTTCTGTGAACATTTACTGGATAATCTGGATATTCCCAAATGGGAAGGGGTGCGGGGAGAGCGGTACGTGTACGCACGCTATTTTGAGCAGAAACCGGTCTACGAGTTCCTGCATGACCTTGAGACCGATCCAGAGCAGTTGGTTAATCTTGCGGCAGATCCCGAATACAGGGAGATCCTTGCGGCCATGAGAAAGAGATGTGATGAATTGAAGAACAAATACGGGAACTCCGAACAGGCAAATTCAATTGACGAACATTAAACATACGAATCCAAGCAGCGGGAATAAGAATCTTCCCTTTTCGATGAATTAATAGGGATTATGAATGACTGGAGGGATGGTAGCGGGGGCTGGATTTGAACCAGCGACCTCCTGGTTATGAGCCCGACGAGCTTACTGTGACCAAACTGTGCCCAAAATTTATCAGAAATATCGAAATATATACAAAAGTATCCAAATATATAGAAAACTTAATATACTGAAAAATCATCTCTCAACAGGGGTTACCCCTTATAGTTTCCGCTTACCCTTCTTTTTGTGCTTCTTACACACGGTAGAAGTCACAGGTTCAAATCCTGTATCGTCCACCATCCGCCTTTATGCATTCTCTATGCTGCCCCAGCTTCTAAGGTTTCTTCAACAGCTTGCTCCGCAAAAAAACATTCCCGTAAGAGCAACGGATAGCCAGATGAACACACTCGATATTCTGCGAGAAGGTCCAATAATGCAATAGCAATACTCTGCAAGGAGTTGTTGACGAGCCCAGCCTTCACAATGCCACATTCTGTGAAGGATCTTTGTGTACCAGCCAACAGGCAACTCCTTCAGGCTGTGGCTGCATCGCCCTAGAGCCTTTCATTCAATTAGCTCTATAGTCTTAAGCCTTACAGGTCGTCTAAAATTTACCTCTATCCTATTACCCGATACACTCATGGGCCAATGCTTTAGATCTATATGGATTCTATCAGAATTGATTTCTCTCCTTCGAACCAAACGGCTGTTTAAACGTATCGTAATTCTGCCAGAATATGTCTCATATAAAACTATTTTTATCCTCTTTTTCCTCAAATGGTATAAGGAATAAGTCCTGATAATATTTTTAATTGGAATATACTCCTGTGTTCTTAGAATTGTATTTTTTTCATCCCTGTACACAATCTTACCGAATTTCTTTATTTGATTTACCCTTGTTCGTATTAGATCTCTAGTTTCATCATGGATACGATCCCAGTGAAAAATGACATGAGTAACTGAATATTTATTAATGAGATTTCTAAGCTTTTCTTCGCTAGGAAAATTATTCTGATAGCGGCCGAGGATGCTCGACAATTCATGAATATATCCAAATGGCTCATTTGGAGTAAAACCGTTTAAAAGCAAATTTCTATGTTCACTCCAGGAAAGAGTGTAAGCCGAGTTATGAGGCTGATTAAAGCCAAAATAGAATGGGATTTCTAGAATAATTTTATCTTTGTTGAAGGGTAATAATTTGTAAACATCACCAGAAGGCTTCTGTAACTCTGACATCCGTTTTTTTTGTTTCTCGAAACGTATGTTTTCCACAATCATAAGCGACAGAATGAGAGCAACGAATAAAAACTTTTTCTTCTTGTTAAAATCCTCAAACGACTTAAAAGATCTAGCGCCACCTATCGCAGCTATAGTGATAAGAAAAGGGAGGCAGATGAAACATATTCTTCTTATTGCTCTTAATCCCTGAACGGGCATGACCTTACTAAATACATCAAACAAAGAAATTGTCTTTAAAAGAGGTATATGGGGAAAGCTTATAAAAAACACCATGAAAAATGCTAGAGAGATTGTGACTAACTTTGTCCATTTATCCATATTTTTCCAGCCCGCAATGACGGCAGAAACTGTTATGCCTAGGAAAGCCAAAAAAAGCCAATCGCTTGCAGCAAGATTGAGAAAGACAGAACAGGTGAGTAAAACCGATAAGACAGCCAAAAATAATAAAAGAAGGTTTTTATGTTTCCTATTATTTAAGAAAGAGACTATAAAAAATAATATGAAAAGAAAAAAAGAAAATCCCGGAAAAAAGTACAATGCTTGAACCTTCGGATCAAATCCAAAGATCTTACTGACAATTTTGCTATAATAAAAGAGATCCAATGCACTAAGAAGTGAATGTCCATCACTTTCTGGGTGTTCTGGCTGAGTAATTGTTAAGAAGGGGGAAAAAATCAATAGAATAAGTATTAAGCCGATAAATAGATAAAATAGGGACTGTTTAAAATCCTTTATAGAAATAATCTTCAGTACAAAAGCTGCGATGAGGAATAATGGGATTAATAATCCCCATAATATAGCTCCATAATACAAGGAAGCCATGATTTGCAAAAGAGCGAAAAGAACTGCACCAATTATAAAAATCCGCTTTTTTGTTTTGAAAAATCGAATAAGAAAGTAAAAAACATACGGGACATAGAAGACAGAAAGAAAATTAAGCCATAAAAAAAAGAGGGTGTTCTTTTGGTGCAAAATGTATATTGTTGAAAATAGGAAAGCAAATATTTCACTATTTGAAATCTCACGAGCTAATAAATAGCACCCAAAGGCACCGATGATCAGAGATACAATTATATAGAGATTGTAGCTCTGATTAAGGTTAAAGCCTAGTGAATGGAATATCTTAAAAAAAAATGACACACCGAACAGCGGATGAGTTCTTGCCAGCATGTACGACTCAGGATAAAAGATCGGGAAATGGTAGATATCTTTAATCGGAGCATGAATTGTGAAGTTAATAATAGAAAGTATGTGTATTACGTCAGGATGGTCTCCTCCTGGAATTTTAGTGGAAAAATTTAAAAATAAGCCTGAATAACAAATAAATATGAGGACTAAAAAAATAAAAAAAATGGCAAGATTGGAAGGAATCTTCATCTTATGAAAACCAAAATCCATACCTATTTGATGGCTCTGCTTTTGGGACTAATTTCGAATAATTTATACTATATAAAAAAAGCGCCGTCGTTTGTCAAACCCAGTGTTGGTCACTCCTCGTAATCAACCCAACAGCCTGAAAAATTAGCTCGCCACAGGAGCAATCCCTTAGATTTTCCGCTTTCTTTTATTCTTGTGTTCTCACACACGGTAGAAGTCACAGGTTCGAATCCTGTATCGCCCACCATTTCCTTTTCAGCAACTAAACTTTCTCCTTTTCATTTTCCTCGTTTTTCGTGACCAAATCCTGTCATAAAGTTCCAACAAATTGTGGGCACAGACTTTTAGGATAATAAGTTGAAGGAATTCTTTAGGGTATGATAAAAATATGCTCGGAGTTCTTCAGGAAAGCTAGACTGTTACGATTTATTAGAGTATAAGGGGGAAAGGAAGTGTGCTTCTGAAAAAATGACAGGAAGGAGATGCATGTTGGCAAACAGGAAAGATTTGGATAATATTAAAAAACTAAGAAAGGAGCAGATAAGATGAATTTAATGAAAAGATTGTGTGGTGTCTTTTCTATTTTTGTGCTGCTTGTGTGGTTCATACTCGCACCGGCAGCGGTTAGTGGCGCTCAAGAAGCTGATAGAGTCTATGTCAATGGTAACATCTATACTGTTGATGAAGAATTCAGCACAGCTTCTGCCATTGCAGTGAAAGATGGTCATTTCATCTACGTGGGTGATGATGAAGGAGTACAGGCCTATATTGGTCCTCTTACCTATGTTTTCGATCTGGAAGGCAAAACCGTGATCCCTGGTTTACATGATGCCCATGTCCACATCAGGTACGGAGAAAGAGAGTTGTATCCACGAACTCCAGACATCAGGCCTGCAATCGGTGAGTGGGCTTCTGTAGAACGAATGCAGGAAGTGATAAAGCGATGCTTAGCTACTGGGGAAGGGATGCGGCCAGGGCCTGAGCCAAGGTGGCTCGTATTAAGTGGCTGGATGTCAGATGTTTGGGATCCGCCGGAATTCCATAAAGAACTGATCGATGCCGTAGCCCCTGATAATCCTGTTTTTATCAGCCGATACACGCATGGCAGCGGTGCCAACAGCAAAGCTTTAGAACTTGCCGGCATTACCCGCGACACTCCCGATCCTCGGGGTGGTCATATTAAGAAGGACAAGAATGGGGAGCCCACAGGCGAATTCGTAGAAAGGGCACCTGCACAATTAACAAGTCTTATTCCACCCTTACCTCCAATGACCGATTATGAAATAAGTCGCAACCTCGTAGAAGGGACTCAGTTGGCTGTGGCCAGCGGACTCACGACTATACACGGTGCCAGTATGACGGGCTATGAAGAAGTTCAAAGACGAATAAAACTTTACGAGGTGGGTTTGCTCAGGATAAGGATCAACGAGATGGTTAGGGAGGATGCGGCGAAAAAGCTGGGCAAACCGCTAAACCATAATAACAAATACTTCGTCCGATCAGTCAAGGCTTTTGCAGATGGAGCTTTAGGATCAAGGGGTGCGCTTTTCCTCGAGGAGTACAGCGACTATCCGGGTTATTATGGGGAAGCTAGACAAAGTGAAGACGAAATTGCTCAATCTGCGACCGAGTTGCTAAAAATCGGTTTCAATATGAGGATACATTGCATCGGTGATGCTGCTAATCGGACCGCAATCAACGCCTACGAAAGGGCTCTGAAGGCAACAGGGATAGACGGTAAAGATGCCAGATTCGCTCTCGAGCATTGTCAGGTACTTACTTCTGATGACCTGCCCAGACTTACCAAGCTGGGAATTGTCGCTTCCATGCAACCGCTGCATGCGACTGAGGATATGCACTTTGCTGAATCCAGGTTGGGGCCTGAACGTATAAAGTATGCCTATATTTGGAGAGATCTATTGGATCTTGGTGTTGTGATTGCAACAGGGACAGATTATTCTGTATCTCCATACAACCCTTTTTACACCTTGCACGCTGCGGTAACCAGACAGGACCGGAATAATAACCCTCCGGGCGGCTGGATCCCAGAACAGGCCATGACAAGAGAAGAGGCTCTACGGGCTGCAACCATGGGGGGTGCCTACGTTATGCATGCGGAAGACATCTTGGGATCTATTGAGGTAGGGAAGCTTGCTGATTTTGTGGTCATTCCCGTCGATTACATGATCATCCCGGCTGAGGATATCTGGAAGATCGAACCAGAAATGACAGTGATCGGGGGTGAGGTCGTCTACACAAAGCCAGTGCAAACGCAAAAATGACCTATCCTTTATCAATTTACTACCTGCAAAGTTAGATTTTTCCCCGATAGAAATTCACATTCTTTTTTCTCCCTATTCCGTTCGAAATTTGTGTTGTTTCAATCAGAGTGGAGGCCAAGGAGGAGAAAAAAGGAGTCGATGGATTATATGGATTTACTTCTTGACAATGTGACTGTTTATTCTTATATTAGTAACAGATATTGGTTACCATGAAATGCAGTATTGCTAGCACTGGTAATGAAAAATCAGACAGAGGTTGGAACAATCAGGGGAAAATTCAAATTTGGCACAAAATTTTCACTATCTTATTAAGTTTTATTGGTAACCATAAAGGAAGAAAATGAGTAAAGTTGAAAAAGAGATACTGTCCCTGCTAAAAGGCATTCCAGATGGGATGCAGGTGGATGAGATAGCGAAAAAATTGAATCTCGTGAGGCACACGGTTAGCAAATACCTTCAGATTTTGAATGCCAAAAAGCTCGTGATGTACAGGACTGTTGGCAGGTCAAAATTGTGGAAAGAGGCCAGCTCTGGAGTGAAGATACGACCACTCAGTTTGGATAATATCAAAGATATAGAGAGAATCGAAAAGCGGATTGAGGGGAAATTGGGGATAATCAATGAAGAGCGGATGGAATATTTAAGAGAGGCAACGCGATACAATATTGAACGCAGCGATCCTATGCTGAGCCTCGGAGCGGAGATCGATGAAAATATCGTTGGATTCATCATCGGAGAAATAAGAATCTGGGAATTCGGCATCGGAGAAAAAACCGGATGGATTAGAATTTTGGGTGTAGATCCTGATTTTCAAAGACGCGGAATAGGCAGAAAATTGGGAGAAGCCCTCCTGGAGCATTTTGAACGGAGAGGTATTAAAAGAGTCAGGACAATGGCGGAATGGTATACGGGTGATTTGATTTCATTCTTCAAATCACTTGGATTCAATATGTTGAATATGATCCCTCTTGAGAAAGAATTGAATAAAAAGGAAAAAAAATGAGATACGCAGAGACTGGGTTTAATTTAGAGATTGATCTAACCCGGGGAAGCATTGAGAGGGTTGCAACGGATCCAAAAGAAACCGAGCTTTATCTGGGGGGACTTGGTACGAACGCCAAGATATTGTGGGATAGGGTCCCCCCTGAAGTGGAAGCTTTTTCTCCTGATAATCTCCTCATATTTGCCGCTGGTCTTTTGTGCGGCACACCTGCCACTGGCTGTAATCGTACCATTGTTTCTACCATTTCTCCTCAGACAAAGTTAATGGCATTTTCGATGATGGGGGGATTTTGGGCGCCGGAATTGAAATATGCCGGTTATGATAAAGTGATCTTTCGCGGCAAGTCCCCCAGTTTGGTTTATTTGTGGATAAACAATGACAAAGTCGAAATACGTGACGCCTCACACCTGCAGGGTAAAGGCGCTGTTGAAACGGGAGAACTTATTCGGCAGGAGTTGAACGAGCCGAAAGCCCAGGTGGCTGCCATCGGTCTGGCCGGTGAAAACAGGGTTTATTTTGCCTCTATTGAACAAGGCCATTCCAGTGCCAGCCGAGGTGGAATAGGCGCCGTCATGGGAGACAAAGGATTGAAGGCGATCGCTGTTCGTGGAACAGGAGACATCAATATTGCCCGACCGGATGAATTCCTGGAGCTTTGCAATGAAGTGCTGGAATACATAAAAATCCGGGAAGAAAAGCCCATTCCGGGAGTCATGCCCATTCTAGCCAGGCTTGGATCACCACAGGAAATGAAAATCCATGATGAGAAGTGGCACACCGAGAGCTTCATGTGGGGTAATTCCCGCCACCGCAGAAGAGATTTTTGGACCGAGGAAGTTGAAAAGGAGTGGACGGAGACCATGGAAAATGCGCAAAAGCGGCTCATTAGCTGTTACAACTGTTCGTTGGAATGCGCGGCCACGATTTCCATTCCCGGAATTCCAACATACATGATGAAATGCTTCTCAAAACTGACGTTTACAATGGCGGCCATGTCAGACCTGGATTTTGGCTTAAAAATCGCTCAACGTGCAACCGAGTATGGAGTGGACGCATTTTCCACCCCACAAGTTATGGCCTTCGCCCTTGAACTCTATGAAAACGGCATATTAACCGATAACGATATGCCAGGATTGCCGCCTGATAACGAGGAGAGATTTTACTGGTTACTTGACAGAATTGTCCGGCGGGAAGGCATAGGAGATGTCCTGGCCAATGGCACTTATTGGGCGGCCAAAGAGATCGGGAAGGGCGCAGAGGAATATGCTCATAATAATATCAAGAAACACGAGCAGATGCCTCTCAAACTGTCGATGCTGAATCCCATTTATTTCCTTATGTATTCTACCGGCGAGAAGATAAACATTACCCAAATCGAGGGACAGTTCCCCCAGATGCCTTTTCCTACGAGAGAGGAGAGAGAAGAGTTCGTGAAGGATTGGTTCCAGGTTCCTGATGAAAAGTTTAAGCAATATTTTCTGGACTGGGAACTGCGGGGAGAAAACTCATTCCCCTATTACCCGACTGTTGAAATGTGCTGCGATATCGTCGATTGGCAAGAGAGGATGCACTACATAGATGACGCCCTCGGGATGTGCGCAGGTTTATCGTCATTCCCTCTGAAACCCCCGTATCATATACACAATTACCCGAAATTTATCTCGTCAGGGGCCGGGATCGATATGGATGAAGCCAGGCTAACCCAAGCTGTCAAGAGATACCGGACTTTAGTGAGAGCCGTCAATATAAGAAGAGGCATGAGGAGAAAAGATGATAAACCCCCGGAGAACCATTGGAAAAAAAGATTTCCCGAACTTGAAAAGAAGCTCTTGGATGAGTATTACAAACTGAAGGGGTGGAATAATGAGGGTATTCCTACTAAAGAATCTTTACATGAATTAGGTTTGGATTACGTGAGCGAAGACTTTATAAAGAGGGGAATCTTGGAGGATAGTGAAGATATTCCTTCCAAGGAAATTTCCTCGAATACAGCGCAGAAATGAAGCGAAGAGGTGGTACCTGTCATGGGCGAGAAAAAAAAGAAAATAGTCAAAGTAATAAAAGTCGATCTCGATAAATGCAATGGCTGCCGGGCATGCGAGGTAGCCTGCTCCGCCTTTCACGCTTCGCCGAAATACAGCAGCAATAATCCAGCGCGGTCTCGCATTCGGGTGATTCATGATCCCCTGAGAGATGTTTATGTCCCAATACGTGCCGGTGACTATACTCCAGCCGAATGTACCGGCAGGCATATTTATACTATTAACGGAAAGGAATATGACGAGTGCAGCTTCTGTGGAGTTTCCTGCCCGTCCAGAGACGTTTTTAAAGAACCCGATTCCGGTCTCCCGCTGAAATGTGATATGTGTGAAAGCGATCCTCCCTTGGTAGAGCCAATGTGTGTTCAGTGGTGCTTAGCCGATGCCCTGACTTACGAAGAAAGGGAAGAGGAAGTCGAAGAAGAAGAGAAGCGGGAGGAGATGGAGATCGGATTGGAATCATTGGCAAAAAAATATGGATTGCAGAAGATAATCGATACCATTGCTCGAATGTCAATGTCAAAGAAAGGTCTATAACAGGTGGCGAAAAGAGAGGATTAAAATGAGAATGGAGACTGTAGCTCCATGCAAGGAAATCATAGATGTCATAAAAGAGAGCGGTGGAGAAGCCTTCAAATTATGCTATCAATGCGGATTATGCGATACGGTTTGTCCGTGGAACAGGGTTAGATCCTTCAGTATGCGCAAGCTGATCCGACAGGCTGCGTTCGGTTTGACCGAGATAGAAGTGGAAGATATGTGGCTTTGTACGACCTGTGGAATATGCCCCCAGCAGTGCCCCAGGGATGTGAAACAGATAGAATTCGGTGTATCTCTGCGCAGGATAGCCACAGAATACGGGGTCTTTCCCGCATCAGTAAAACCGGTTTCCGCCATACGCGCAAGCCTCGCTGGCGAAGGCAATCCTCTGAATGAGGAGCGGAAAAAGAGGGCTGATTGGGCAGAAGGACATTCTGTAAAAACCTTCACCGAGGGAATGGATTTTCTCTATTTTCCCGGCTGCTATCTCTGCTATGATCCAAGGTTGGTAAAGGTAGCCAGAGCCACGGCCAATCTGCTCAACGTCGCAGGGACAGATTTTGGGATACTGGGTTCTAAGGAGAACTGCTGTGGAGAAAGTATCCGCAAGACCGGTGATGAGGAGTCATTCAAACGCCTGGCCAGAGAAAACATCAAGACGTTTATCGAAAATGGAGTGACGAAAGTCATTGTTTCTTCCCCTCACTGCTTTCACACGTTCAAGAACGAGTATCCCGAATTCAGGGTGAACTTTGAGGTGGTCCATATCTCCCAATATTTACTCCAGCTCATTCACGAGGGAAAGCTTGACTTCACCAAGGAGTATCCAAAAAAAGTGGCCTATCATGATCCATGTTACCTGGGTCGACACAATGGCATATATGAAGAACCGCGGGAGGCCTTGAGGAAAATTCCTGGTGTTGAGCTGATCGAGATGGCTGATTCGCTGGAACAAAGCCTCTGTTGCGGAGGGGGAGGAGGCAGGATTTGGATGGAAACTCCAAAAGGCGAAAGATTCTCCGACCTCAGAATGGAGCAGGCTGTCGCGGCCGGGGCCGAGGTGCTGGTTACTTCCTGCCCTTACTGCATCACCAATTTTGAGGAGAGCAGGTTAGGCCTGAATTACAGTGAGGTCATAGAGGTTAAGGACATCACGGAGATTCTCCAGGAAGCGATTTAAAGGATGAAAAAGATAAACAGGTAAGAAACGATGGGGAAATTGGACCTGAAAGGTATCGCACCGGACGTGGTCTTCGATCGCTTTTCGGACGAGGGATGGGCTAGGATCTCGGATCACTTGCCCAGCGAGATGGCGCTCACAATCGCTGTCAATCGCCAGGAATTGGTCACCATCCTGTGCACTCCAACCAAGCTGAATTGCCTTGTCCTCGGATTCCTGTACGCAGAGGGAATCATCTCGGGCACAGGCGACGTGGCGAGCACGCAGGTGTGTGAGGAGGAATCGCTGGCCGATGTGATGCTGAGAAACCCCGAGTATAAAGTGCCGCCGCAGCGGACACTCACCTCTGGGTGCGGTGGCGGTGTAACGTTCAGACTTCAGGGGCAGAGGATCGATTCGGATCTTGTCGTTACCCCCAAGGAGGTGCTATCACTGATGAAGCAGCTTCAGGAGCAGATGGTTCTGTATCGGTTATGCGGCGGGGTGCACGCCTCAGCCCTGTCCGATAACAAGAACCTGCTTGTAGTGGCTGAGGATATCGGACGACATAACACCTTGGACAAGATCCAGGGCGAATGTCTATTGAGGGGACTATCCACCAGAGATCGACTTCTGCTGAGCACCGGGCGCATTTCGTCAGAGATGTTGCTCAAGGCGGCAAGGATGCAGGTCCCGGTCGTTGTTTCGCGGCATTCACCGACAGGGAGTGCCGTTTCGCTTGCCCGTGATCTGGGCATTGCCCTGGTTGGCCATGTACGTGGAAGCCGCCTGTCGGTGTATTCCCACCCGGAGCGGCTGAAAGCGATTCGAGCCTGATAAGGAAGAAGAGAAGTGGAAAAAGAACGAGTGGAAAAGGAACGAATCGAACAACTTTGCAAAAGTCTCGCAGACAGCCATTTTGGAGATGTTTTGGTCGTTGGTGGAGGGATCAGCGGTATTCAGGCCGCTCTCGATCTTGCCACCGCAGGTTTTAAGGTATATCTGGTCGAAAAATCACCCACCATCGGCGGCAAGATGGCCCAGCTCGACAAGACCTTTCCCACGAATGACTGCTCCATGTGCATCGAATCTCCCAAGTTTATTGAATGTGACAGGCACCCCAACATAGAGATCCTGACCTATACTGAAGTTGCCAGCGTCGAGGGGGAAGCAGGAAACTTCACGGTATCCCTGATTAAAAAGCCCAGATACGTCATAGAGAACAAATGCACCGGTTGCACTGTCTGTGTCGAGTATTGTCCGGTCCAGGTTCCTGATCCATTCAACCAGGACTTGTCGTCCAATAAAGCGATCCATATATACTTCTCTCAAGCCGTTCCCCTTGTCACTTATATCGATGAAAACTGCCTTTACCTCAAAGACAAGAAATGTACGATCTGCCAGGGAGTCTGTAAGCATGACGCCATAGATCTTCATCAAGAGGCGGAGAAGGTAGATGTAAAGGTAGGGGCGATCATTCTGTCCCCGGGATATGAGACTTTTGATCCAAAGCTCCGGGGTGACTATGGTTATGGAAAGATGGAGAACGTGGTAACCAGTCTTGACTTTGAGCGGCTCTTGTGCGCCACTGGTCCGCACGAAGGTGAGATACTGCGCCCTTCGGACAAGAATCATCCCCATAAAATGGCCTGGATCCACTGCGTCGGTTCCAGGGAGGTTATCCCTGGAGGTAACAGCTACTGTTCTGCGGTGTGCTGCACCTATATCCAGAAGCAGGTGATTCTGGCAAAAGATCATGACGCGGACGTGCAGGCCACCATATTCCATAACGATATTCGGTCCATTGGTAAGGATTTTGAACGATTTTATCAACGAGCAGAGAAACTTCCCGGGATTAGATTTATAAGAAGCTATGTATCGATAGGAAAAGAAATCCCGGAAACAAAGAATGTAACCATACGATACGCCACCTTCGATGATGGAGTAAAAGAAGAAGAATTCGATCTGGTGGTATTGGGCGTTGGATTAAATCCCCCCGCGGATGTGCAGAACCTGGCTGAGACGTTCGGAATCCAGCTCAATTCTCACGGATTCTGTAAAACAAATCCAGTCAATCCTATGGAAACCACCCGCCCAGGAATCTATGCCAGCGGAGCTTTCCTGGGCCCTATGGATATCCCCGAGTCGGTTGTCACCGCCAGTGGAGCTGGAGCCCTCTGTGGTCATCTCCTCGATTACCGGCGAGGGAAGCTGGCGAGGGAGAGGATATATCCGCCGGAAAGGGATGTTGCGGAAGAAGAGGCCAGGGTGGGTGTCTTTGTGTGTCACTGCGGTGCCAATATTGGAAGAGTGGTCGATGTTCCTTCAGTCGTTGAATATTGCTCCGCCTTAGACAGTGTCGTTCATGCTGAAGAAGGACTTTTTGTGTGTTCCACCGATGCTGCCGAGCAAATAGCGAACACCATCCGGGAAAAAGGGCTCAATCGTGTGGTTGTTGCTGCCTGTACTCCCAGGACACATGAGCCGCTGTTCAGGGATACGCTTCGGGAAGGGGGGATCAATCAATATTTCTTCGAAATGGCCAATATTAGAGAACACTGCTCCTGGGTCCACTCCAAACAAAAGGAGGAAGCCACCAAAAAAGCAAAGGATATCGTTAGGATGTCTGTCGCCCGGACTGTCCATTTGGAGCCCCTGCAGGAATTCGATCTGCCTGTCAACAAAACGGGTCTGGTGGTCGGAGGAGGCCTGGCCGGGATGATTAGTGCCCTGAGCTTGGCCAACCAGGGATTTGAGGTTCACCTGGTGGAAAAGGATACAGAATTAGGTGGAATGGCGCGAAGGATTCATTACACGCTGGAAGGGCTGGATGTTCAGGCATATTTAGATGATCTTATCCGTAAGGTTTATCGACACCCCCTGATCCATGTCTCTCATGATGCGGTTATCACGGATGTTTCCGGTTATGTGGGCAATTTCACGACCACTGTGAATTCTGAAGGAAGGCTCAAAACGATACAGCATGGTGCAGCCATCCTCGCTACGGGTGCTGACGAACATAAGCCCACTGAATACTGTTACGGAGAGGATGACAGGGTGTTGACCCAGCTGGAATTGGAGGAGCAAATCACCAAGGGTGAAAAAAGAGTGACCGACTGCCGGAGCCTGGTAATGATCCAATGTGTCGGTTGCAGACAGGAAGACAGAAATTATTGCGCCCGCATATGCTGCAGCCAGGCCATAAAGAATGCCTTGAAACTCAAAGAGATCAATCCGGAGATGGATATCTACATTCTCTTTCGAGATATGAGAACCTATGGGTTCACAGAAGATTATTATCGCCAGGCAGCGGAGAAAGATGTGAAGTTCATCCGCTGGGAGCCGGATGACAAGCCCCAGGT
>Ga0209636_10002146_pt1 | contig 20029 bp, 14 predicted proteins | sample DeeMarSWOR152_54_FD_187464 | JGI IMG/M metagenome (GOLD analysis project Ga0209636, IMG submission 187464) | Marine sediment microbial communities from White Oak River estuary, North Carolina - WOR-1-52-54 (SPAdes) (version 2) | ecosystem: Environmental > Aquatic > Marine > Intertidal zone >...
AGCGCGCGCACATCAATCTGTAACAATCTCTTCTCCCGAAAAGCGTATGCAGGCAGTATGAATATTAAAACAGAAGAAGCAGTAGCAGCCACATATAACTACTTCAACTTCTGCTTCTAGTTTCATATGCAGCCTGCACAGGTCTAGGAAATAGAGAAGGCAGTTACAGGTAAAGATTAATAAATTTCAAAAGAGGAGTAACCGCGGTGATGTTATGGTTGAGAGTAGTAAATTGAAGATAACAGTTCTGAAGAAGACAGATTCCAAACAGATATTCGGTGATAGCCCTCCTATGGGACAGGCAATGGAAGCATGCAGTGTGTTCAAGGAAGGCCAAGAGTTCATCGTTGGGGAAGACGGCAAAATGCCTGAAGGATTCTGCCATTGGGCTTGGAATGACATGAACAAAAACGTAATTACACTACGGTACGGCGGAAACTTTCCTTGGATGAAAGAGCAAGGAACCTCTGTCTCGTGCTGCACTGACGGATTCAGACCGGTAATCTTCGAAATCAGAAGAATCAAATAGAACCTGTGGATATGAAAACATCTTCTGCCTTTACGAAACCTCTGCAGTTTGCATAGGTATCTAGTAGCTGTAGTTGAACCCTAATTGGAGACCGTAAGATGGAAAAAGAACTCCTTGCCCCTTGCGGCACATACTGTGGTTCTTGTGCTTACTATACCAAACCAAAGAAAGGACTCCTCATTGCGCAGGATGTGGAACACATAAAGGACACCCTTTCTGGGGAGAATGCAAACTCTATGCATGTGCCACGGAACATGAAGCTGAACATTGTGGGCGATGTCATGAATTTCCCTGCGAGTTATTCGTAAAACAGTTTGATCCAGAACATGGACAGAAAAGTGCCTTCATACGAGCAGGACTCTTAGCATATAGAAAGAAAGCTGGAACCCAGAAATACATTGAAATGGTTAAAAAGCTAAAGGAACAGGAGAAAAGCTCCAGCTAATCCAAAAGATTCCCAAAGCAACAACTTCTACTTCTAAAAACCTATGCAGTATGCATGCCAAAATAGAGAGAAAAGTAGTAGTCATATTAAGCATCATCTTCTGCTTCTACAAAACCTATGCAGTATGCATAGGTTTCCAATAGCTGCAGAGGAAGTACAAGACTACTTCTCTTTTCTGAACAGTCTGCACCCATTTCTGTTAGTATTCTGGCTTAGTATTTGAAAACCACTTCTATGGTTCATAAATAACATAAATCCTTGGCTACTATTGATGTTAAAGGGCAAGGTACATCTGATGTCTGCTTACTTGAAGAAAGTAATCACTGTATTAATCCTTGGTTTTCTAACATTTATGGCAACATTGAATACGTTACACGGTGTAATTTTGTGGGCAATTAATGGAGGCGACTACATCTTTGAACCATACCTACTCGGCACCATAATTGGTGGGGTGCCTATAACAACCTACTTCTGGGCATCTGCAGTGGCAACATTCATCTTTTTTAGTCTTACAACCGTAGTTGCCTATTGGAAGCCTCCACGAGACTCTGCCTTAGCTAGAGAATTCCTTAAAATGGAAGAAAACATGATGGTTAACCGATACAAGCTAGAAGAGCAAGGGAAAACTATCCAAAGTATCTACAAAGAACTGTTTCCTATACTTGAAAGCATCAGCACCGTCAAGAAAGAAACATCAACTGAGCTAGAAAGGCAGAGGAGAGCAATACAAAATGCAGGTAAGCTGAATGCCAAAATAATAGAGAAAGAGATGCTGAAATTGAACAGCATAAAAACTAGGCTGAGAAACATTGAGAAACAGATCAGACCACTTCAACCAAAAATTACAAGTTCAGATAAACCACAGAAAATAAATGGAATTGGACCCCGTATAGGAGATGCGTTGAGAGCCATGGGGATTTCGAGCGTGGGTGAACTAATCACTACAGATCCGACGATAATCGCTGTAAAAACTCGCTTATCACAAGAGACCGTTAAGCAGCTCCAAGCTTCAGCCCAGTTGCAGATGGTTCCCGGAGTAGGTGAAACCGATGTGGGGCTGCTAAGAGATGTCGGCGTATTCACCATTAAAGAACTGGCCGGACAAGATCCAATCCAGCTTGGTAGAAGAATAGCAGAAATCGCCAAAACTTATGTGGAACAGGGAAAGATTGATGAGTCCGAAAAACCATCCCTTGAAGAAGTAATGTCTTGGGTAAAACTTGCTCATCCATTGAAGAAATCATGTTTTGGGTAAAAGTTGAAAAGTTCATGATATTCCCCAGTAGTAGGTTGTGCTCCGATGAATCAACGCGCCCTTACAGAAGGCTGCAACTTCTACCTTCTAAAAAGATCTGCAGTATGCATACAAAAATAGAAGAAGATGAAGTAGTCATACAAAGCAACAACTTCTGCTTCTAAAAAGGTATGCAGTATGCATATAGAAAAAGGAGAAGTTGTAGTAGCCTTATGGCAACTTTCCTTTCCTGAACAGTTTGACTTCATCCATTTCTGCGATGGATTCGAATCCTGCTTCTATGAATTGGCAGGCTTCTTTTACTGTTCTGGTGAAACTGACTGAGTAGTCTTCATCTTTGAAGTCTATAAGATAAGTGTAGACTAGAGTGCTTTCCAGTCTTCTATGACCTAGTTGCTCTTTAACATGAGGTATGTCCTTTGTCTTGTAGTATAGCATAGTTGCAAAGTGGTGTCTTAGATCGTATAACCTGATTTTTCTTCAACTCCCAAGCTGTTTTGAAAATTCTTTCTTTCACTAAACTGAACCGGGTTCCGTCTTAGTGGACCGGGCGGGATTTGAACCCGCGGCCTCCGCCTTGCGAAGGCGGCGTTCATACCAAACTGAACTACCGGCCCGACTTTCTTTCTGAAAAGAACGTCAATTAAGAAAATATTTAGAGCTTTCGGATTTGTTTTGTTGAGCTAAGTATTCTAGGATTGAGATGAGAGCTTGTTCTGTTATTTTTGGATATGTTTATATTGACGCCCAACATAAAGGCTCTGGCTTCTTGGATTGTTCAATACCAAGATTATTTAGATATTTGATAAAAGCTAGTCGGCTCAGAACCTCATTAATTCTCATCATTTATTTCATTACCTTAAAGTTTTCAAAATAGATTAATCTTGCCTAGTGCCACCTATTCAGCTAAAAACCTCAAACATTCCAACATATGGAATTTACTGACACCGTCAGTAACTTTGGCTCCTTTTACTCAGATTTTGTGTTGAATTTCAGCTATGCCTCTGAATGTTCTTTCTTTCAATCGGTTATCACTGCAGGATTGGAATAGTTTCTCCTGAACACATTAGCGGACGCGCTTTTTGACTGTATTCCAAGTTTCAATGGGTCAATCTGCTACTTGTCGACTTGCAGGTATCCTAGAGATATTCCGTTTTATCTTAAGACGTTTTTTCCTTTCTGGGGAAGCATTGTTAAATAGTTTTAGATGTGGAATTAGAGCGGACACAAGCTTGTTTTCAGCCTTCTTTAAGTGTTCCTGATAAGTTGTTCGTGGAACCTTTTCTTTGGCAGCTATTGTTTGAATATCAGCGTTCCTTGGCAGATTATAGTATCCGTGGCGATGTGCAGTAAGAATAGCTTCCATCTGTCTCTCTGTCAAGCCAGAAAATAGCACATCGGCAGACAGAGTTAAGGAACTCGCAACAAACCCGTCAAAACGAGTCTTACGCAGGATCTTGTAAAACCATCCCCACTCTTCGATGCGCCTAAGAAGCTCTTCCAAGTCTTTATGCTTGAATACTATTAGCCGGTGGTATGCCCACCCGTTCTCTATCATGTTTGGAAAGATGTTCAGAATATCTAGTTTCCCGATGTGTCTTACAATCGTGTCGTGTTTCATGCAATTGCATTCGTGCACACTCAAGTAGAGCCTGCGATCATCAGATATTTCTTCAACCACATTCATAATGGGGTGTGCGCGAATCTCTTCCATAACCAGGGGATAGTCTTCTGGGTTCCTCACTACAACTTCGATAACGTCGTTCTCTCTGTTGCACCAGATAAATATGCTTGCAGAGGGAAATCTTCGACTTAGATCCGTATAAAAAGACTTTTGTGTTACTTTCAAAGCAACCTCGAACAGCGTCATTCTGAGAGCACCAAGATAAAAATTAGCACAGCCACATATAATTCTATAGCCGGCAAATGACGGTACATACCTAGCCGTCTTATGACGGCGCAAACCCTATGTCATACGACTGGTATACGTATGTGTGGTGGTAAGATTGAAAGAACTCAAACTACGAGGAAAAGGCTTCATCCTTAAGAAAGTGCTCAGGGCTTTAGGAAAGGACATCGGCCTTGAGTCGCCATTTCCCTCCGAAAAAGAGAGAACTTCTAATGTTTCACCGTTTCAGTCACACTATGCTCACAAGCAGTTCAGGAATACCATGCTGGAGGCAGAAAGACACAGGGCCAAAGGACTGGAAAACCGAAGACATAACTTGGTTTGTTAGGGGCATTCCAAAAGCCCTTCATTTCCCTCTTTTTTTGGAAGAATCTTTTCAGTTTCTCATATCAGCAATCAAATTTACCTTATCATAGACTTCCTATCAACATTCCAATTCCTTGGAAAACCTGCTCTTTCAAATCATAAATCACCGCGAAAAGCTTTCAAACGGAAAAAATGGTAGTGACATGTCTGAGAAACGTTATCGCTATTCTTTTCATATATGTTCACGCGGACGCTCTATTTGGAATATAGATTTCACGTTCACAGGTTTTATATTTTGACAAAAAGTTTGGTAAGAAGGGGTAAGATTTGGAGCTACTTTCAGTCTTTGATTTGGCTTTTATGTTGTCAGCGACTGCTCTTACAATGCTAAGTGTAAGCACTCTGCAAATGCTTGCGCGAATAGGAATGGATAAATCTTTGTTTATTCCAGTGATGGTGTCTGCCGCTTTCTTTTGGTGTAGTTCTATCATAAGCCTAGTCTTCGATGTCCTTCTGGCGTCAACACCCAGCTTGGTTGTAGCGCAAGATGTCATTAATCTGTTTCAGCAAGTAACTTTGTTGATTGGACTTGGCATTCTAACATACGGTGTCTTTTCATATTGGAAAATAACAAAACATGTGAAAGTTCCAAAGCATGAACTCGCACTGAAAAAAGACAAGGATGAAGAAGAAAAGGGTGATAAACTGAAAAGGAGGCCTCGCCATAACAAAGAAAATCAAAGCGAAAAACCAGAGCTTTGAATGTTCAAACCCGAAGTGCAAAGGGGTTTTTGCCAATCCGATAATTGTTCAAGATTTGAACTCGAAAAATCCAGCTTCATATAGTGCATGCCCTTACTGCTTTACAAAAATAGTGATGGAAGAGACTTCCAAAGTTGAAGAGAAAAAGGAAATACAGCTTTTGCAAACAAAGCCAATTCAACAATCTTATTCCGAGATACCTAGATCTGCTTTCGAATAATTTCAGAAGCTAATCAGAATAGTTTCGTGCTTCTCTCTGCGTTCATGGTCGATGGGTGTATCTGGTTAGCTGGAATTTGAGGTTGAAGTGTAGGGGTGTCTAACGTCACAGCGTTTTTCCAAAGTCTACCGCAACAGCCGAGATGTCGATTATGTTTATGATGTCGTTGTTATCCATGTCGGTATCTGGATTCCATCCAGAACCCTCTGGTGTTGTGTCAAAGGTCATAGCTACAATAGCAATGTCTAAGATGTCAACAATTCCATCATCATTCAGATCTCCTGTAGAGAATCTCCAAGGCTTCACAAGCGGATAATAGTCTTGATTCCTCTCGTTAACAACGTATGCTGTGTCCCATACGCCTGAACCATCCGCTTTTTGAGCATCTAGGTGTCTCTTCTCATAGTTGCTCCAGTAATTGCCTTCAGAACCATCATCCCACGCATTAATTGAATCTGTATCAGTATTGGCTTGAAAACTGTTGTTGACAAAATTATTACAGTATATAAAATTGTTTGAAGAGAGAACGAGCAAGATGCCGAATCCATTATCTGAGATGTCGTTTCCAAATATACTGCAGGTTGAAGAGTTTTCTAAAAGGATTCCAACTAAGAATTTTTGGATTGCCATGTTCCTTATGGTTACATTGCGCCGTTCTGACAGGTCTATTCCTGTTTCGCCTCCTAATTTTTGAAGCGCGTAACCTGCCCCATCAATTGCAATACTATCTCTCTCTACAACAATCGAATCATCAATATTATCTGTTAATGTATAGACATCTCCATCACGAACAATCGAGGCTGTCCCGGGATCAACAGAACCATCAAGTCGTATATAGATTGTTCCCGCAGGGCAATAGAAACATTTAGACGCTTGGGTATTAAATGCTAGCATGCCCACTGACAACATTATCCACATTAATCCTGAAATAAACTTCTTTGACATCTTCTTTCTTCTGATATTCAATGGTTCAAGAGATAATTAAAACTTGTGAGGAATCACCATTTCCATAAGGCAAATAATTAGACTGTTTTTCCAAATTCCGCAGCCAACGTTGATAGAGTTATCTGAACAAAATTGTTCAAGATGGAATTTTCCAAGAGATAACTTTGATTAAGCTGGATTCAAATAAGTTCTTGTCGAAAAGGAAGTGATAGGTGTGATAACTAAGAAGGATCTAATCATCGCTGTAATAGCTACCTTCTGTTTAACATCAACTTTGTTCATGATATTGCCGACAAGGAGTTCATCAAACACTGAGGCGTATGACGCATGGTTAGACGTGAACGATGATGGGAATATTAATATTTTAGACATAAGCAGCTTAGCCATAGTGTTCGGCGCATCAGGGAATCCAATAAACAAAACGGCGCTACTACTTGAACTTCAATCAAAAGTACAAACTTTGGAATTCACTGTAAAAACCCTGGAATTAAATGGTACAATACTCCCAGAGATATACGAAAGGGTTAGAGACTCTGTTGTTGTGATCCGTGGAATAGTAAGTGAGGGAAGTGTTCAAGGCTCTGGATTCGTTTACAATTTCTCGGGGATGATGGTTGTGATAACTAATTACCATGTTGTTCATGAAACAACAAGCATAAGCGTAACATTTTCAAACGGAAACGGGTATGCTGCTACAGTGAATGGCACAGACGCGTATGCAGATTTAGCGGTGCTCTCAGTTGACGCTCCAGAAGATGAATTCAAACCCCTTGAGGTTGTTAATTCCTCGACATTAAGAGTGGGTGACCCGGTAATAGCCATCGGAAACCCATACGGCTTAGTTGGCTCAATGACCACTGGCGTCATCAGCGCCCTCGGAAGAACAATAACCTATGAGGCGGGAGGATTTGCGATAGCTAATATTATACAGACAAGTACTCCTATAAATCCTGGAAATTCTGGTGGTCCACTGCTGAACTATTTTGGCAGAGTGATAGGTATAACAACAGCCATAGTTGCAGACTCTCAAGGATTAGGCTTTGCCATTCCATCAAACACTCTGATTCGAGAGATATTTTCTCTAGTACAATACGGAACTTATGAGGGACACTCATACTTGGGCGTGAGAGGAACAAACATGAATTATGAAGTAGCTCAAGAGATAGGTGTGAATGTAACTTATGGTTGGAGAGTGGTTGAAGTTGTGCAAGGTGGGCCCTCCGATAACGCAGGCATTAAAAACGATGACGTGTTAGTCGAGATTAATGGGACTCGCATCAGAAACGGAGATGACATGGCAAGTTATCTTGAAGAACACACGTTGCCTGGAAAAACCGTGATTATGACTGTTGTAAGGGGAAATAATATGTTAGATATACCGGTAGTTTTGGGGAACAGGCCCCCACCACCAGTCTAGATTCAGATAAGAATTCTCGGAGTCCACTTGTTAAAACTGAGGAGGTTCTATCGTTAGGCTGCTTAAGTTTCCTGAGTCCCGGCAAACCATGTGTAAGGACGTAGATTAGAATTATATAAAGCACTTGCTTAGGTCTGATAGATGTTTTGATCCGGGTAGACTTCGATTCCTGTTTCTCCTATTTTGTAAGGTCTTGGAACAGAATCAACTTCAGTGCCACGCATTTTAAGAATTCTGACGGCACGTTCTCCTGTTCCAAGTGTCTGTAGGTGTATAACACCTTGAGATAGGTATTCTTCTGGCTGCACCTGTCTTGCTTCGCCTATTGATATAGCTTCGCTCGTAACAAGGCAAGTAGCTCCTATTTCATTCAAAGCCTCCATAATATCTAATATCACCTGTCTTTTCTCCCAAGCCTTTGGAAAACGAAATGTAAGACCAGACATTGAGTCGAGTACAACTCGTTGAGCACCAATATCGCCAATGAATTTGTCAATACTGCGCCCTCCCTCAAACGTCTTGAAGATATTATCTATCAAGCGCGCGCGCGCAAGTTCCTTTCCACTCACTGGTAATTGGCCTACCTGACTAGGCTGGAATGCCTGAGCTGGAATGCGCCTGACATCAGATGCGTTTATAAAAGTGAATCTTCTACCTTGCTCTAATTCTTTGAAGTCCCAACCGAAGGTTAGCATCTCTTCTACAAAGTGGTTCTTGGTCTCATCTAGACTTATATAGACTGTCTTCTCTCCGCCTTTTGTAGCGCCATAGTGTAAGAATTGTGAGCAGAAGATTGTCTTTCCAGTTCCTGGTCCGCCTGTTATCAATATCATTCTTCCTTCTGGGAAGCCGCCTCGTAGCATCGTGTCAAGGCCTGTTATGCCGGTTTCCACTTTTCCAATTCCCATTTTTCACCATCGACCCGAATATTTTGATGCAACATAAATATTGAAAGCAGTATATAATTTATTCGCACAATTTTATTATAATATATAGAACAGACAATTTGACACATCTTATAATTGATTGGTGATTGAAAAACAAGATAAAGATTCTGACAGTGCTTGCACCTAGCGAAAAGGACAATGAATTTCTAGGCGGATACTCGTTCTGTTCAGAGTTTGATTATCAAGTCAGTTTATAGCTTAAACTCAGGTATAGATTGCTATCGCAGCCCATTGTACGAACATTACTTAAGTTTTTCTTTTTTGAGGGGCAACTCGCTGTCTAGATATTGTTGGTTGTACATCCGGTTGATCTTGAGGAACTTTTGTGAACCTCTTTCCTTGAGGGTGATCTCTCCTTCGAAGAGGCCTAGGATTGCTTGTACGTCCCGTGGGGGATGCATCAGGGGATTCATCACTGCCAACGTGGTAAACCCTCTTGCTCTCAATTCTGTGATAAGCTCTGTTAACCATCTTTTGGTGGTGACAGATTGATGCTGAAGTAGGACATCTGAGACTATGGCAATGCAGATTCTTCTTGAACCACTGGACAACTCTTCTATTTTACGAAAAGCTTTGGCCAAAGCTATGTTGATCTCAGTTAGGTTCATCACGCCTGTCCTCAGTTTAATTACGTTTGGTAAATCCTTGATCATAATGTCGGCTCGCGGGTTGCAAACAAAAAGGTAGAACTGCGATTGAAACTCTTTAGCAAGGGTTTCCAGTCCACTTACCTCTGTACAAACATAGAATGCTATCGTTCCTTTGTTTGCTCCTTCTTGCAGAAATCTTTTGATCAGCAGATCTCTTTCATCGCAGAAAGGTGAGGTTAAGATGACCGAATAAGTTTCAGGTATCCCACCGATTAGCAGTTTGTCTAGCTCTTCGTATCCCGTGGCAATCCGATTCGGAAAGGCCTCCGAAACTTCAATAGTCATACCAAGTTTTTCCTTTGTGAGGGGCAACTCGCTGTCTAGATATTGTTGGTTGTACATCCGGTTGATCTTGAGGAACTTTTGTGAACCTCTTCCGGTTGCTTTTTCCTTGAGGGTGATCTCTCCTTCGAAGAGGCCTAGGATTGCTTGTACGTCCCGTGGGGGATGCATCAGGGGATTCATCACTGCCAACGTGGTAAACCCTCTTGCTCTCAATTCTGTGATAAGCTCGGTTAACCATCTTCTCGTTTGGACTGTTTGGTGCTGTAGCAGAACATCTGATACTATTTCTATACAGGCTCTTTTGGCGACACCTTGCGGTTCTCCTAGTTCATGAAGTGCTTTTGTTAAGGCAATGCTGATGTCAGTTAATTTTTCAACACCTTTGAGTTTAAATCTGTTTGTCGAGTCCTTGATTGTTTTGTCTGTTTGAGAATTACATATGAAAAGGTACAAGTTTGACTTATATTCCTCTGCAAGATGTATGAACTCGTCCTGTTTTACAGTAAGGTAAAATACAATTTCACCTTTCTCTGCTCCCTCTTCCAGAAATCTTTTGATCAGCAGATCTCTTTCATCGCAGAAAGGTGAGGTCAAGATAACGGAATAAGTTTCAGGTATCCCACCGATTAGCAGTTTGTCTAGCTCTTCGTACCCCGTGGCAATCCGATTCGGAAAGACCTCCGAAACTTCAATAGTAACAGGCTCCGGTTCGCATAACATTTGATGTCCTGCTTGATCAACATATGTAATTTCAGGTTTGACTTCAACTGAGCCTTCATCGAGTGATCTTAATACCAGCTTGATCTGATCGGTCTTTAAGGGATCAAGCCGTTTTCCCTTCAAGTTGAAATTTGAGTCTTCAACATGGCAATAGTCTGGTTTTGTAACTAGTTCCAAGCCTTCAGGAAGGACTTCATTGATGTGGGCAAGTAAGACGGTTTCTTTTCCCACATTGGCTATATGTATTTCTAGGTTAAATTCTGTTCCAGTTTTAACCTGTTGGATTTGAGGAGTTAATGTGGCTTGAATGTTGGCACGTTCAAAACTTTCTAGACCCACGGCCTTTTCTTCTCTTGGGGCTAATGTGACGAAGCTTGCAGTTGATGAGACGATTGTTGGAGCATGTAGAATTTCACTTAACATGCCTGCCAGTTGTTTTTCCTCGCGAACCCTCGCTAGGATCTGTTGAGCCTGCTCAATTTTTTCCGGATGTTTTGCCTTGGTGAAGGATTCGACAGAGAATTGTAAGACCTTTTCAGCCATCATGTAGTATCTTGCTTTTTTCTCTGGGTCTATCTCCTCCTCAGCAGTTTCCATAAAAATGTAGGCGTCGAAAAGACGTTGTGTGCCACTGGCGTATTCCGCTGCTGTCTGAAAGCCGGATTTGATGTAGTAACTCGAGGCGATTTCCATATATTTCTTGGCAGTCGAAAGGATTTTCATGTCTCTCGTGATTTCGAATTCCGTTCCAGCTTCCAATGCCTTGCAGAAGCTGCTGTGAGCTAAAGCGAGTAGGCTTGATGATTGATCAAGAGTATGCTCCTTAGCTTTTTTGAAGAGTTCTCCAGCCTCTCCGTACAGGCTTGATGAAGACTTCGCCTCTGCCATCAACATTTTCTGCCAAGCTTTGCAAAGATAGATTATCGGTTGCAGCTCTCTACGGTTTTGCTCGTCTCCTGCATCTACAATGGTCTGGAATAATTTTGCTGCTGCCCCATATTTTCCGGCCCCCGCGACGTGTTCGCCTTGTCTGTCCAAGATTTTGGCTTCCTCTATGGCAACTCTTCCAAAACAATATTCAACCCTTATATCAGAAGCTTCGATTAATCTCTCAACCAAGTGTTTTTCAGTTGTATCCTCAACTTCATAAGCAGCAATTTTTAGTGAGTTCTTGGCGTTTCGGAAGAGTTCGGCTGCGTTGTTGAACGCTTCAATGGACTTTGAGCTTCTTTCATTTCTGCTGAGCAACTCAGCCTTCTCTAGAAGAGACCAAGCGAGGAAGTTTGCAGAAAGGTAGCTCCAAGGTTTCGTTTGCTTCAGAAGGCTTGCTGTCTTTTTATAGTGTCTCGTTGCACTGGCATATCGCCACTTGTTGTGAGCGGATTTGGCCTTTTCGATTTCGCTCCATGCTTTCATGTACAAAGCATAGTCTGTGAAAAATTTCGAGAAATTCGGCATTCTTTGAGCCGTGGCTTGATACTCCCTGTATGCTTTGTCATAGTGTCTTGCAGCCTTTATCCCCTCACCTAGCTGGTCTTGGTTTCTCGCTATTTTCCAGTAGGACTCAGCGACACGGCTGGTCAGCTCAACTTCTTTGAATCGCTTTGCTGCGTCAATGTAGACTCCATTTGCTTTGTGCAGGGTTTTCTCTTCTTCGGTTAACAGATAGAGTTCTTCTAGTATTTTGCCAAACGAGTCTTCGAACTCGGCAACAAATATTATATAGGATGGTGTTGGGCGAGAGGTAACCCACTTTTTGCACTTTGACAATCCATCATCCATATCCGCGACGGCTTGTTCCCAAAGTGTTCTCTTTTTGTTTTCATCTGCTTCTAATCTTGACAACTCTCTCTCTAGTTGCGCCTTATAGACCCTGCCAATGCCAAGAATCCAGTTCATGGATGGAAAGGCTTTTTCAATGATGTTGTTGTATTCTTCTCGGTAACCCAACGCTTCTTTTAGCAGTTTTGCTTTGTCATCTGTGCTGGGCTCTTGATTAGCGTAGAAGTATAGCGCTTTACTCAAAGCGTGAAGAGTCGAACCTATAGCTTCTGGAGATCCTGAATGGGATGCGTATTCCAATCCCTTCCGTCCAACTTCTACTGCTTTTTTTGAGAAAGCTAGTTTCTCTGATGGATCTGTCGATTCATAGGCGAGAGAGAAGTAGCTTTGGCCATAAGACATGTAGGTTTCTGCGATTATGGAATTCTGAGCGACTAATACAAGATAGCGTTCAGTGTCTTCGGCATATTTAATGATCTCTTGGTATAGTTCCTTTCTCTTATCTGGATTTTCTTCTTTGGAGATCGCCCAATCTGTGGCAAATGCAAGGATGTAAGACGCGACCCCTTTCACGTAATTGTCATTTACAATAATTCCTTGTTGTAGCATTTCTTTGGCATATTCGAGCGAGGATTCAATTTTTTCTGTGAAGAAGAGCGTGCACATAGCTGCTGCCCATCGTGACATTGCAGCGTAGTGAGGAGCATCAACCTTTTTGGAAAGCGCAACTGCCTTTTCTGAGTAGCTTAAGCCTGTGTCAGCCAGCTTCTTTCTATTCTCTTCTTTTTCACTTATGTTTGCGGCATACCAGTTTTGAAGACTTGCTATGGAATAGGCCTGAAGGAGTTCGCTCTCGTCGCCAAGCTTCGACAGGATTGGAAGGACCCCGTTGCCCAGCTGCACTCCTTCCTGAGCGATAGTTCGCTTTTCCTTATGGGTTGGCGCAACGTATAGACGTTCAAAGAGGCACAACAAGAGGAGATTGCAAGTCTTTACGTAATTAAGTTTGTCTCCAGCCGTTTGAAATGCCTGTAAGGCCTTGTCTCCGAACACGCGGCATTTATCAAGCGTCTCCGCCTTCTCTAAGGGAGTGGATGCAAGCCAAGAACTGGTATATTCGGCGAGGGCATTGCATTGTGCGCTCTTTCCTGCATTTTTTACCTTGTTTATCTTTTCAAATAGTGTGGCAGCCTTGGTGTAAGCTTCCACTCCTTGTCGTCTGAGTTTCGCAAACTCTTCCAAGTTTTCCGCTTGTCTAGATGCTCTTTCGTAGCAGAAGCCTAACCGTTGCCAAGTCTCTGCGACCAAGGATCCGGTTTCTGGTATGGAATGTAGCGCTTGTTCATAAGACCAAACGGCATAGAGCCAGCCATACTTTTTTTCCTGCTCCTTTGCTCTCTCCAGCAGTTTCTCTAGGGTTAAATCTACAGGCATCGCCTATCACTTAATGATCTAAATCAGCACAACAATGCAGATTGCGTATATGGTATTTATTGAATTTAGTAGCCTTAAAAACGTGACGCTTTAGGCATTCCAACTCGATGTCATAAAACTCTTCGCACTCGCGCGTGCGTGCTTGGGCTGAGATTTAAAGCCATCGCGATGCCATCATATAAGCAACAATAGCATGGATGATATTAATGGATTTAACATCTCAAGGATACAACGCTTCTCCGAATGCAAAACGTGTTTCATGTACTCGGATGGTATGATCACATCCCAGTTTGACAAAATTTTTTAAACTGATTTCTGCGCTTCACTCACTCTTAGTGCCCATGGACACTAATAAAAGAAAAAAAAGAGGAACGTATTTTTGGTCTTCCTAGTTTTTGTCTATTAATGAGCACCGAATATCGAGAAGTGATCGGTTTCTCCGTGAACGTACACGAGGTCATTAGGCTCATCTACGAAAACTTCTGTGAACAACTCTTCCCAAACTGTTTCTCCAATGTAATTGTTCACTATGTTTACGTCTTCATCGTCTATTACGCCGTCATAGTTCTGATCGAGCCTTAGCCAATTTGGATCTTCTGAGGGGTTAGCATTGGCTACGATTGAGACGTCAGTTCCGTCTACCACTCCGTCATAGTTGACATCCGCGCGCGCGAGCCAAACTTCAGTTCTCCATAATTTCAGGTTTTCCGGGACCAAACCAGCGTCCAAAACCTCAGTGAGACTCAATACCAGTATAACCTCTACGTCGCCTAGGAAATAAGCAGTTGTTTGGATATTCCAGATTTGAAGAGGGTACTGCGCCCATTCAATTGCATACGCACTGGCTTCTCCAGCTTCCGACACATTGCCGAAGATTAGTCGAACATCAGAATATGGATAAGCCATGACGTCCAACCCTGTATCCACATCGTCAACCCCACTGTTTTCCTCGAAAGTAGCAGAAATGTTCTCTTTGGCTTGAATATTGATGAGAGTGAATCCATCTTCGTCTTCAATAATTTGCGATATTCCATCAATTTCAACAGCAGCGATATAAATCCAACCATAATTTGGAATGATAGTAACAGTGTCTAAGCCACCAAAATTTGCATAGGCATCAGAACTATATGTTTGTGATTTCCCAGATTTCCAAGTTAATCTTACAGAACCCTCGCCTGTGACGAAAACGTTTGGATCTTTCTCGGGCGCGGCATTAGCAAGGATAGTAATACTTGCAACGGCACTTAGCGATAGCAGCATCACCAAAGCAATCACTGCAATTGATTTCTCAGATAGCAGAATCTTCAATTCGTTTTCTCCCTTCCTTTCAATAAGAGAATATGTATATACAATATAAACCATTTGTAACTTTCTTCTATTTTACTGCAAATCTAGCACAAATAGAACGTGTCAGTTTTCATGACGAGAGCATTACACAAAAGAAAAAGTAGTACTACATTACGTATCCAATGCCTTAGATCCCAAGCGCGCGTAAGGTGTTCTTAACAGGTAACTATGTGAAATGTTAGTTCTAGACCAACACAATCCTAGCATCCGTGCATGACATACAAAAAATTATACTTCAAGAGCTATAAGAGAATTAGCAATCAAACGTATATCACAGACAGACTTTAGCTTGTCTGTTCATCTGTTAATAGTGAATTTTATTATTTCTTATCTTAAAAGAGAGTCCGCTACTTTTTGTTCTTTCGAAATAGAGGAGGAGAAAAAGGTGTTTACCACGGCAGTTTAAGTCGGCCTATATGTTTTTCATGTCGTTTTAGGAATGCGCTTTCCACGCCTGTTATAACAGCCATGACGGAAGCGGATCCTTGTAGTTCTTTGTCTACTCTTGCACCCCAGACGACCTTTGCCTTTGGAGGGAGAGAACGCTTTACGATTTCGGCTGCGTGATTAACTTCGTAGAGGGTTAGGTCCTCTCCGCCGGAGACGTGTATTAGGAGGCCACGTGCCTTTGTCACGTCTTCTATGTCGAGGAGTCGCTCGTTTAAGGCTTTCTCAACTGCTTGTTCCACACGCCCTTCGCCTTTTCCCTCTCCGATTCCTATTGATGCAAGTCCGGATCCCTTCATGATGGCTCTCAAGTCTGCATAGTCTATGTTGATTAGGCTTGCCGAAGTTATGGTTTCGGTTATGCCTTTGACGAATTTTCCAACTGTTGTGTTGGCTACGCCTAACGCTTGTCTGAAAGGTAAGTTTCCAGCTATTTTAACGAGTCGGTTGTTATCTATTACTACAACGGTGTCACAGGCTCCCTTTAGGCGCTTTAGACCCTTCTTTGCTATAGTCATTCTAGCTGTTTCAACGTCGAAGGGAAGAGTTACAACTCCTACGATCAGATGTGGAGCTGGTAAACCTAAAAATTTTTTACGCAGTTCTTCAGCTAAGACAGTTGTAGCGCCGGTTCCTGTTCCTCCGCCTAAACCAGCAATCAAGAATATTATGTTTGCTTCGAGTAGGTCGTTGATGACCTCGTCTGCGTTTTCATGTAGGGCTTTCTCCCCTAAGTTCGGGTAGCCTCCACAGCCTAGTCCTTTAGTGAGGTTTCCACCTATCAGGATTCTTCTGTCAGCCTTGCAGATTCTTAAGTGGTTTGCATCTGTGTTTACTGAGACAAGTCTGCCTCCGGTTACGCCTCTTTCTTTAACCCAAGATATTATGTTGCATCCGGCTCCGCCGATGCCTGCGGCTACTACTGAAGGCTGGGCAAGTTTGGCTAATTGTTCAATTTTTTCCTCTTCCTTAATGAAAGTGGGTGTTTCAAGAACTTGTTCCTTTTGCATAATTGTTCGCCTCTGATACAGTATTAGACTATGGGCAGCCTAATAAATCTTACGTCTTACGACTTATGATGTACTCTATAATATTACGCTTCTCGGAATACACCTTATAATTCCACGAGTCCCCTTAACAGAATTGGGAAAGGGAAAAACATGAAGAAACTTGAGTTAATGGAGAAGTTTATGAACACGTTCGTTGGAAACGGCTTCCACCTGATAATAAGAGAAAAAGGAAACGGCTTTTTGGTGCACACAATTGAGATTATGCAGAAAGTAGATGAAACATGTCCAATCAAGGATATCCCGGTGGGCGATTACTTTCTCCACCTCCTAGCAACAGACCTGCATGGGGAGGAAGCGTCAACTGTTTGTAACTGGAGCCAAGAACTCCTACGAAACCTGTTGGAAAACCATAAATTGGCAAAAGAAGCAGGGCAGGGGCAAATTGTAATGTTTAGAAATCCTGTTGCGAAGGATCCGAACAGCTGGATGCTGGCGTGGGGGAACTGTGGACAACCGAAGACTATGCAGCCTGCACAGATAGCATATGTTAGTTGAACCACGGCAAGTGTTTTGAGCACGTTTTTATAGAAAATGTTAGTTTTGTATTGCGTGCGCGATGCTAAACCCGTGAAGATACTTCTTGAAATTAGAATATAAGTCACCGAAGCCAAATGGTCTTTAGTCCTTTGACGTTGAAATAAGACCATAGAGCGCGCTATGCAAACTCAGGAAGGCGGGTGTGCAACACAATCCTTATTCCTTGTTTTCTTGCTTTTCTGAATGCTCTGCCGTGTGCAGTCTTCCCACAGATCACAACAGGGATAACGTTTGACTTCAACCCGCGTGTTGCCCAATCTTTAAACTCGAATTCATTTATCAGTTTTTGATAGAATTGATCGATGCGCTCACTCGTGAAGACTCCAGACTTACATTCGAACACAACACATATTTCAATGCCCAGTTCTGGAGGCCCAAGTCTGCATCTGTAGACATGATAAAACTTTCTGTCAGTTGCGCACGCCCAAACAAAGAGGGAGTTGATAAAACTATCGATTCTGAACCCAAGTTTTGGTGGGGCTGCCCGGATTTGAACCGGGGTCCTTCCCGCGCAAAGCGCATGTCAATGCACTTAGAGAGCCCAAGTCTCCAAGCCTAGACCAAGCTAGCCGACAGCCCCAAATGAGGGTTTAGACCTCCTCGAAGATAATTGTTATTAGTCATAAAAATCTAACTTAAATCTAACGTTTATTGATGTTCTGGTCGTAGTGTTAATACTAGTGTCGTGTTCTTGAAGACTTGAAAACATGTGTTCTCTAACCTTTTAAGCCTATCTTGTAATACTTTAGTTCTGGGAGGCTTTGGCAGACTTGTCTCGTTCGCGTCGATTGCATGCAGTTAAGGTGTTGAAGGCTATCTCTTCAAGTATAAGGCTCCACATCTTAAACTTGCTTTTCGATAAAGGACCTCTTTCATATACTGAGTTGATGAGTTCGCTGAAGATGAGTCCAAGCAGAGACGCTGGAAGGTTTGCCTACCATTTAAAGTCTTTACTCAAAGCAGACCTGATTGAAGCAGATGTTGAAGCCAAGAAATACGACTTGAGCGAAATGGGTAAGATCGTAATTGATATTGCAGAGGAGATTGAAAAGAAAGCCTCTAAGCGAAAAAAAATGCTTGTCCGTACCTCCCGCTTCGCATTGGAGGAGTTCGATGCGAACAAGATTGCCGATTCCTTGATAAACGAGGCAAAGATGCCGGCGGAATTGGCACAGAAAGTAGCCAAGGAGACAGAGAAAAGACTGCTCAAGTCGAAGACAAAGTATTTGACTGCTCCCCTTGTTAGGGAAGTTGTGAATGCGATTTTGATTGAGAAAGGTTTAGAGGAATACCGCCATAAGCTTACACGTCTGGGACTTCCAGTTCACGATGTCAACATTCTTGTGAAGACACAAAGCAAAACCTCTCATGGAGCAGCCTCTGTACATGAAAGTGCAGGAAAAACCGTCCTGAAAGAGTACACGCTTTTAAACGTACTTCCAAGAGACATAGCAGACGCCCATCTGTCTGGTTCACTACACATCAACGACCTAAGCTGCTGGGTTCTAAAACCAAGCGAAATATTTCACGATTTGAGATTTTTCCTCCAAGAAGGGCTAAACTTAGAGAAGATAAATGTTTCTCAACTTTCTTCTCCACCGCCGAAGAACTTTGACTCTGCACTGTCCACAGTTTTTAATGCCCTTCTACGTTCAGTTAAAGAAGTTAGTGATATGCAAACTCTTGAATACTTCAACATTTTTCTAGCGCCTTTCATAAAAAGCATGAATGCTCAAGATGTTAAAGAGGCTCTGCGCTTGTTCATTTTGAATTTGAGCCAACATGTTGGTGTTTCTTTAGGGCTAGAACTTACAACTCCAGACTTTTTGGCGGAAAAAACAGCTTTTGGTCCCTCTGGAAAACTGGTGGGCACTTATGGAGATTTCAGTGGAGAAAGCCAGCTTTTAGCTTTGCTTCTCCTTGAAATATTCGCTGAAGAGAGCACAAGTAAACCGCTGTTCAACCCAAAAATTGCCATAAAAATACGTCCAGAAACATTTAAGGATGAGAAAGCAGAGGCAATGCTTTTAGAAGCACATCGCTTAGCAGCAGAGAAAGGCATTCCATACTTCGCTAACCTTCTAGGAAAGAAACAGAAACACTCTGTTTTCTCAGCTTCAGGCTGTAGGCTTAAGGCAGATTTGAAAGGAGACTGGGAAATTGATACCTTGCGCACAAGCAACCTAGGACATGTATCGGTTAATCTGCCGCGAATCACATGTGAATGTGAAAGAGACAAAGCAAAATTTTTTGAAATTCTGAGAGAAAGAGTTGAGATGGCAGCACGCGCCTTAGAAATCAAGTATAGAACACTTAAACAACACGGCAAGGGTTTACTTCCATTTCTGATGCAAGACGTCAACAGCGATCAATATTTGAGACTTGAGAATTCCCCTCGTCTAATAAACTTGGTTGGGCTTAAAGAGGCCATAGAAGGTTTTTTTGAACGTACTTACGAAGATGAGAAAGCTGTAGAATTTGCCGAAGAAACATCGCGTCTTATCTCCGACTTTATTCGCAAAACTGGTGGGAGACGTAGGAAACGTTTACTTCCAGCCATGTTGCCGAGCTTTCAAGCTTCCCGAAAATTGGCGCAGCAGGACATTGAAAGATACGGTATCGCTAAGGTTCGGATTTCAGGGACAAAGGAAAAGCCATTTTACTCAATCGCAGCTAGACTCAAACTTCCAAACGGGAAACTTTCTCCTAAGTCCTTAAGGCTTGAACAGAAACTGCGTGAATTGTGCGCAGGCGGAAACCTTTTAAGAATAGAGCTGGAAGAAGACGCACATAAACCAGACGAACTTGTGTCTATAACTAAACAACTTTTTGAAATATATGGCATCGAATTCTTCAAGTACAAGCGTAACCTAACCTACTGTAGGAACTGTAAAAGAAGCTGGGTTCAAGCGCTACATAAATGCCCTTCGTGTGGAGCGACAGGCACATTAACCGTTTTGAAGGATTTTTCATCTTTTTAAACTTGAATCTAAACTTGGTAAGTCTCTAGTGTCATTTTATA
>Ga0209636_10002147_pt1 | contig 20024 bp, 12 predicted proteins | sample DeeMarSWOR152_54_FD_187464 | JGI IMG/M metagenome (GOLD analysis project Ga0209636, IMG submission 187464) | Marine sediment microbial communities from White Oak River estuary, North Carolina - WOR-1-52-54 (SPAdes) (version 2) | ecosystem: Environmental > Aquatic > Marine > Intertidal zone >...
TTTGAAAGAAGAAACGATTTCAAGAATTCTCAGAACTCTTCCAAGGGAAAAAGCATTCTACTTTTTCACTTCCATCGGAAACTACACAGGTAAGAGAGCGATTTCACTTAAGGAGTTTATGGACAAAATAAATGAAGTGACTGTGAAGTCTTTAGAGTTTCACCTTTACCGAGGGGATTTTGAAAAGTGGATAGCTGAAACTTTAGAGGACCAAGAACTAACAAGGAAGATAGAAAATCTTCGTACACGGAACTATTCCGGAACCGCACTTAAGGAACAACTCTACAAAACACTGAATAAACACTATGAAAAAATGATCAGCAAGTTTTAGGCCCATAGCGAGATCCTGTTCAGAATTGCCAATTGAATTAGGTTTCTATATTAGGAAAGCAAGAGCGAACATTCATTGACTTTGAACTCGTAAATACATTGGTAAATTCGTTTTCTTGAGCATGTCTAATGAGCAGATGATAATTCTAGAAGAATATACCGTAAATGCTTTTATCTCGCAAGGTATAATATTACGATTAACCTGAGGGAGATAAAGTTGGCTAATAAAACCCCAATTGCTCCCATCCGTGCTGTCTCTATCCTAGTTGCAATTATAATTGGATGCATCCTTGCGTATGCTTATCAGGCGAATCTGCCTACTTTATTCTTTGAAATGAATGTGCCTAGCCTAGTTGTCTTTCTCGCTATACCCCTATTAGCTGGCTTTGTAGTTGGTTTACTCTATCCTGTTATGGCTGTTAGAAATGGGTTACTTGTCGGCTTAATCAGCGGGCTCTTCAATAGTATAGTTGCGACTATCAAACTCATTTACGCCCCGACTCCATCGCTAGGTGAGGCATATGCTTTTTCTCTGTTTGCGATAGTGTCTGTTTTTGCGTGGATGGTTCTCGCGGCTGTTGCTGCTGAGCTAGCGACTAGATTTTACGAATAGTCTACCTCATACTTGTCTGTAATATTTCTGCTGCGGAATATGGGTTATAGAGGTTTTTTCTTGAATTAAACAATAGAAAATATCTCCAGAATGTTAAAAACATGGTTTCCATTTGAATAGTAGGGAGGTAGGAGAGACAATTTCAACCTTGTGTTGGGGAGCTGACACTAATGAGTTGCTGTAGGAAATCTGTTGTTGGAATCGCTATTCTCTTCTGTTTAGTTGCAATGATGTGGCAGTGGATGTTCTTGCAGGGTTTGAACTTGGATGTTAAAGCAGAACCAACCTCCACGATGTATCGGTCCATTGATCTATACACTCAGAAAGAACCCTACAGTGGTAGAGGGCTAAACCAGCCTAGTGACGCCTTTGCACCTCAGGAGGAGGTAATTCTGTATGCATATGTCACTTACAGAGAGGATCCCGTGCCCGGAAAGATAGTCGCCTTCGAAGTTCATGGTCCAGTGAATCGTTTCGAAAATTTATCTTTCACCCGAACAGGTGTGACAGATGCAAATGGTATAGCCAACGTGAGTTTTAGAATAACATGGCCCGATGGTCACCATGAAGAGGAGGTATTTGGAGGTTGGAATGTTATTGCCGTCGTAGACATAGCAGAGGTGGCGGTTAATGATACTCTTAGTTTTCTGGTGGGCTGTATTGTTCAGGTTGTCAAGGTGGAGACCGTTGATGTCAACAATGTATCTAGAACCAGCTTCATGAAAGACGAGCATATGTACTTTAGACTGACAGTAAAGAACATAGCTATGATGGACAAGATTGCAACCTTCATTGTTGACATATATGATAATCTCAGCGTTTCTTTGGGACATGTTATGCTTATCGATGAACAGGTCGCCCCAGGCGTAACTGTAATGCTTGTTCGAGACCTTTTGATTCCGCAATGGGCAAGCCTCGGAGATGGTGTAGTTTATGCTAATGCGTATACCGCGTTGCCAGCTTTGGGTGGGATACCGTGGTGCCACGACGTTTCCACCACTTTTTCGATTGTGAAGATGATTGTGCATGATGTGGCAGTTGTAAACGTTAAGCCTTCTGCAACTGAAGTTTTTTCCTGTCAAAGTGTTAACGTTTCGGTTGTTGTTAGGAATGAGGGAAATGCGGGTGAAGCTTTTGAGGTCTATGCGTATTACGATTCCAATCTAATCGGAACGTTCATGGTTAGAAGCCTTGCTCCACAAGCAGAGAAAGATATTATGTTTAGGTGGTGTACGTGTTGCTTGCAGCCTGGGGATTATACTTTAAGCGCGGAGGCGAGTGTTGTACCTGGAGAGGTTGATGTCGAGGACAACAGGTTTGTCGACGGAGTTGTACGGATTAAGCCTTGGGTACCTCCTGCACCAGTTGATTTTGTGCTTCCAAGGTGGCTTTTGGCTTTTCTGTTTTTGCTGGCTGTACTTGTTGGAGCCTGTTTTGTTCTCCTCATTGGATTAGCGTTGTGCTGCACGCGCAAAAGGAAGAAAGAAGCACATACTGCGGTACGGACTCCCAGCGTTAAGCGACGCGAGGAAAATCAGTTCAAAGCCACTAAGACATGTAGTGTGTGTGGAAGAGAGTTTCCAGGAGCCTACACTTTTTGCCCATATTGTATGAGTTTACACGGGAAAGATTATGAATAATTGTCAAGTTATTCAGCGTATTTTCATCAAGTTGATTAATTGACTTCCTGCTCCGCTTTTGATCCATAACAAAGTTTTTCAGATTTGTTTCTGAAAAAAGGAGGCAGAACACTGTTTTTCCAAAGTTTTTTACCACTTTGAATAGGTCACGGATATTGACAACGTCATCGCCATTTAAGTCTCCCAGTATGATAATGAACACTGTATCGCTGTCAATCGGTGTGTGTGGGTTATTGCCTCCTCAAGTGAGTTGACGAGTTTTGTATTATAGAGGTCTAGAACGCATTCTCCTCGCGCTTCAACATAGAACTCAACGGCTCGCGCTAGAGTTATCCTTCCTCTCTATACATCATCATCTGTTTTGGGCGATGGTGTCCCCTTTGAAGTTCCATAGCCTATTGTCATTATTGCCAAGTTTATTACATCGACTATTCCCGCTTCGTTCATGTCGGGGCCGGTTGTCGGATCATAGGGATCAGATGAAACTTTGAAGTATCCGTCTACGGCTTTGTTGCTAATCGCCCTTGGATCGCAAGTGGAAAGTTTGACCGCGTCCGGATTGTATGGTAGGATGGAGTGCAGGTCTAATGAAACTTCTCCTAGGGCTGTGGCGTTGAAGGTTACGGTGGCTAATATTCCCCTGCCGTTTGCAGATGCATTTCCGTAGATTACTACAGCCATCCATATGCGCCCTTGCGATTCGTTGTACTGATCGTCTATTTCTAATTTGGCTATAAGGGTGGGTCCGAAGCTTGCCATAAAGGGTCCTTCCTCCACTTCTAAACAATCCAGAACTGTAGTGTTATAGGACAGACAAAAGTCGAAGCCCTGAAGCCCTGAAACTTCAGCGATACTCACGTTTACCCTAAAAGTTTGACCAAACTTCACGTCGCTTTCCTGTGGATCCACATAAATGGTTGTTTCACATGAAATAGTTGCCAAATCTTCACCAGAGACGCCATCTTCTGTTCCGTCATTAGGTGTGACTACGCATTTCCAAGTTTCCCCGTTACTGGTGAGTAGTGACAACACGGTCTCTCCCGTGAACTGCCAGACGAAGTTCTTGTACCAATCGTACCTGTAAGTAATGGCGTCTCCATCCGGGTCATAACTGAGTGTAATGATCGTACAGGTTAACTCATCAGTTGTTTTCGGCGAATCCGGGGTGACATCAACAACGGGATGCGTTGGAGGACTATTAAGAATCGTTACAGAATCTTCACCCGATGGTCCGTCAGCTGTCCCATCATTAGGTATAACTATGCACTTCCAAACTTGGCCCTTTGCCGTTAGAGCTGCCGAAACATTGTTTGCGTTTAACTCTGGTTGGAACACGCCATTCTTATACCATTCGTACCTGTACGTAATAGAGTCTCCGTCAGCGTCAACACTTGGGCTGACGATTTTACATTTGACGTTATCAGTCGTTTTAGGTGAATCTGGAGAAATTTCAACCACTGGTTTTGAGGGCAGAGCGTTTTGAATAATTACCGAAGGTGACGTTTTTAGATCTCCAAAATCCACTCCGTCTTTCGGTCTCACGGTGAAGTACCACTCTTCACCCCTACAAGTTGCACTGGAGTGGAGGGTTTTGAAGTCGTTGTAGGCGGACTGCAAAACGCCGTCTTTGTACCATCTAATCTCTGTGCCTGACTCTGGATCATTATCGGCGTCCGTGTAGTTATAAGAGGCGTTTAAGCTGAAAGTGGTGCAGGGTGTTGCAGGTAATATTGTTAGACTTTGAGCTTCAGGGGGACTGTTTTGAATAGTAACTTGATCCTCATCTGAGGGACCATCGATCTCCCCATCGTTAGGGGTGACCACGCACATCCACACCTCTCCTCTAGCCGTTTTAGTGGAAGAGAGAACATTGGTTAGCTCCGTCGTATTAGTGGTCTGTTGTAGCTGTTCATCCCTGAACCACTCATACCTGTAGGTGACTGGATCGCCATCTGGATCGCTGCTTTCGCGGATTATGGTGCATACCAAATCGTCAACGGTGTACGCAACTGTAGGAGTCACCTCTACCAAAGGAGTTGTAGGGGGACGGTTAACAGCGACTGTGAAGTAAACTTTCTGGGAGACCCCCATGTTTCCAAGACTATCGTTGCCGTAAATCATCACGCTGTGATCGGCATTAACTAAACTGGTTAGAGTTGTGTTTCCAATTATAGTTACGTTTGCTTGATTGTCTAAGCTGTATCCAGTCCAGGAAGTAGGCTCACTAACCACAAAAGTCAAGGAGACAGAGCTCGTTGCGTACGTCTTGTTTTCAGGAGATATAATCGTGATATGAGGTGGCGTGGTGTCCACCGTGAAGCAGATTTTCCTAGAATTACCTCTGTTCCCAAAAGTGTCATTTGCATACATGACAACATTGTGGCAGCCATCGGACAAACTGGTTAAAGTCATGTTACCAGCAATCGTGACGTTCGCTTCGTTGTCAAGACTGTAGCCTATCCAAGAAGTTGACTCGTTCACGAAGAAGGTTAGGGGAACAGAACTGGTTTCGTACGTGATGTTTTGCGGCGAGATGACAGTTATGCTAGGTGGAACGGTGTCTCGCGTGTATATGCCTGTCCAGGTGGTGCCCGAGAGAGTTATGGTCTTAGTTCTGTCGGTGTCTCCATCCTCTAGCCAGTGCGACCATAAATACTTGTCAAAGGTTTCTGGCATCATAAGCATATAAGAGCCTTCAGGCAGCCATTCAGTGTACGGCGTTGTCTTATTCATGCCGTTAACGGTGAATGATATTCCGGTAATCGGCGAAGAGTTCACCGTCAATTCATAGTATGGTCCACTAAACTGTCCAGTTAGACTAGTGTTCATGTTCAATGTGACTGATCTGGATCTAGTGGGCTCTCCGTCGCTCCAGTTAGTCCAAAAATACTTTGCTTCTCCAAACGTGTGTGTTGATGGCATCTCAAGGCTGATTGATGTACCTTGACCGTAAGTTTCAGACCAAGGAGTCGTGTGTGACACGTCATCAACAGTGAATGTCACTCCAGAAGGTGAACTGTGAACCTTGAGAGTATATGCTGGCATTTTTCGTATGATCACTACGTTTGACTTAGCCAGGTTTCCGAGATCTGTTCCATCATTCGGTTCTACAGTGAAGTACCATTCTTCACCTCCAGAAGTAGCCTCAGAAGGTATCGTTAGCAAGTTACGATAAGCGGCTTGAAGCACACCGTCTTTGTACCATCTGATCTCAGTGCCAGACTCCTCATCCCCGTCTGCATCTGAAAAACTGTAGCTTCCAATCAAGTCATCGCCCATTAAAGGGCTAGACGGTGTGATACCCACATTAGAAGCTACCGGTGGACTATTCATTATGGTTACTAAATCCTCATCTGTCGGACCATTTTTCGTTCCATCTGTGGGCGTTATAACGCATTTCCAAGTCTCCCCTTTACTAGTTTCGGAACAAGAAACAGTGTTGGTTGCCAAAAGATTCTGAAGGACGTCGTTCTTGTACCATTCATACTTGTAGGTGATAGGGTCTCTGTCAGGGTCAACACTTGGGGCCACGATTTCACATTTTAGTTCGTCGGTGGTGACAGGGAAATCTGGTAAAACATTAACTACTGGAGCCGTAGGAGGATGATTCACAGCGACTGTGAAGTAAACTTTCTTGGAAGCACCCATATTTCCACGGCTGTCATTACCATAAACCACTATACTGTGACAGCCATTGTACAAACCAGTTAAGCTGCAATTGGCACTCACAGTGACGTTAACCTGGCTATCCAAGTTGTAGCCCATCCAGCATGTTGGTTCATTTACAGTGAAGATAAATGGAAGTGAACTTGTTTTGTATGTTGTGTTTTGTGGTGAGATGATAGCTATTTCGGGCGGTGTGGTGTCAGCTACTTCCGAAACAGTTGTAATCAGCACTGTTAGAAGGGAGATGAGGAATGCGAAGAGAATGAAGAAAACTATCAGGAAGAAGAACTCTATGTTAAGCTTCTTCTTGCTCTTCTTTCCCTTCTGAAAGACAGACGGATTCACCCCTTCTCCCTTCTCAAATATAGTGTATCTGAAACGCCTGTATTAGGACTTATGTCCCAATCTTCCATAACTCACTCCTATCTTATGGCCTCCCCTTCTAGAGTTCCAAGAACTTGAAGCCTTAAAACTGTTGTTTCTTAATCATGTATATTTTTTGTAGTGAATATTCTGGAGTTTTTCTAAATAGTCTTAGCTAAGAACATCAGAGATAAAGAAAATCTGATAGGAGTTTTTAAAGAAGCTGGAGGAAGTATGCTTCAATCAACCATAACGAAGAATTTGGGTTTCAAGGTCATGGATAGGTTTACTTCTTAAATCAATGGTGCGTGTTAGAAGGGTAACAAAAAGGCAAAAGAAGGGTAGGGAAACGTTTGCAATGTTGATTGTGGAGTGGGAACAGTTTTAAATGATCACTCTTTTTTCCACATCCAAACCTTCTGTAACGTAGCTTCTAAGTAAATTGAGGAACGTTCACGCGTTAGGTTTTACTCGTGGAAACTTATTGCTATTAGAACCGCGTCTATCACGCCTACCCAGTTGTTGCCGTCCATGTCGGCTCTGGGATCCCATCGTGGGTGTCCAGGGAATGAGCCGAAGGCTTGCGCGAAGACATAGATGTCTTCGATGTTCACTTTTCCGTCTCCGTTCAAATCTTCTTTTTCGGCCGTAATTGGAACATTGTAGATGCCGTCGTTCTCCTCGGAGTGTTCGTATGGAATGGGGGATCCGTCAAAGTCCGTCAACAGTACATTGCTGAGGGAAAGCGGGGATGTGACAAGGGCTAGGGGAATGTAGGTAGCGTTAAATTTGATCGTAGCGAGTGTAGCCGTATCCTCTGGAAACGGGGGTCCTGCCACTATTTGAACCATTACTTCGACGTAGTCAGCCTCTACTGTAGCGTTGAATGAACTGTATATTCCTCCAGGTGTCACCCAGTCTTCCTTTGTTGAGAGTAGTGTGGTGTTGTAGTTCAGTCTGAAGGTGACGTTGGTTAGTTCTAGGGACGAGGCCATCTCGTTTATCACTATGTTAATTACAACTTCGTCGCCGGCCTGTGCTGCTGAAACCATTGCAGGCTGCACGTCTAGGTATACGGGCGGTGGTGGTTGCGATGGAAGTACGAATTCGTAATAACCATTGATGATTTCAGAAATCAAATCGTTTCCGTCGTAGTCCAGGAAACTTAAGTCGCCTATCTCCAAGTTGCAGCTTAGGTCTGGAGGCGGAGCGGCTATTATTTCGAATGTTACTGTGGCGAAGACGCCGCTGCCCGTGGCTCCATCCGGCAAATCCTCTAGGATGACGCCGCCAACATAAACGTAGCCTGCTTCATAGTCTATTATCGGAGGGATTGGAAAGTTGTTGGCGAAGGCCAAGAAGTGGTCCGGAGGGTAGAAGGCGTCTGTAACGTTCAGCATTGTGGGATCGTAGTAGAGTTTGAGTTCCCAAGCGTAAACTCCTGGGGCTTCCCAGCCACTAGTGGAAATGTTAACGCTGAAAACATCGCCTACGGTTGTGGTCTCTGTTGAGAATTTGTGGTCTTTGGGATCTACATAGACTTCAGCCGGGTCTGGAGAACCATAGGTATTCAAAACTGTCAGGGAGCTGATTATAAAGAGTAAGACAAACCCAGTGGTGAATGATCTTCTCATACTTAGTTAACCTCAGAAAAAAGTCAATGACTCGAATATTTAAGTCTTTAAGGAACTTTTTTCTATGGTTTACTTCTGTTTTATTCAACATGAAACGATGCGTGCCTTTAGAGAATGAGGCTCAATCTTTAAATTACCTTTCCGAAGTTACGTGCTGCAGCAAATAAGTCCCTTATGTCGATTTTGTTTTCACTGGTTCCTGTTTCGTCCACGTCGCAGTTAGCATTCCAATTCGAGTGTCCCGGTGTCGCCCCAAAAGCTTTTGCCACATCGTACAAGTCCCGGATGTTCACTGTAAAGTCTCCGTTGACGTCGCCCTGGAGTGTTTCATACACGTGGCCGTCATAATACGTGTTATCTATGGTGTTTGTTTCACCGGGAACTGCGGTTGCCATGGAGCCTAACCGGTAGGCTCCTTTCGGTATGGCAAATGTGCCCCATGTGAACGTAATGGTTGTTGCTGCTCCCGCCTCCAGGTTCGTCACCGCTTGTGTGTCGATGATTGTTACGTTACGGTATACTGTTACATCAAATGCTTGAGATGGGGTACCTGGTTCCCCGTTGTTCACTATCGTCACATCGATGTAGACTGTCGTATCGTTAGTGGATGTTTTGGACGGTGTGACGTTGGTAATCGATATGTCGCGGATTCCAATGTAGAATCCGAAAGTGTAAGTGTTGTCATTCAGGTCTACTTCGCCTGGAACTTCCGTGGCTGTAGCCTTCATCGTGTATTCTCCTATTGGAACGCCGAAGGTATCCCACACGAATTGTACGACTTCAAGGCCTCCACCCGGCATGTCAACAAAGCTTTTTGTTTCAATTGGAGTACTGTCATAATACAGGGTCACATCAAAGGTTTCAGAGACTTCACCTTGATTCTCAGCCGTCACGTTTATCCTGACAACGGAGTCTGTGGGTATGCCCTTTGGCGCTTCCATGCCAGTTACAGCTACGTCTCGAAGACCTACATGGACTACGCCGTCAATGTCTAAGGACTGGATAGGTTGAGCGTTTGAATCCCTGAGAATAGTTACGCCTCCCCAAACATTACTTATGTCTATGGGTGAATCACCTTGGCCAACTGCTGTGAAATTTACCCAGAGCAGAGTCCCACTGCCACTCACGCCAATATCATAGAGAGCAGCATACGCAATTATTTGTCCATGTGTAGCGTTGAAGTGATCTGTAAAATTGAAGACGCCGTACAGTTGGGTCTGACCTGGGGCTTCCTCGTTGAAGAATGGACATCTCTCCGTTGGTGGAGTTACTGCTGAAGCGTTCAACACAGAGGATTTATAGAAGATTTTAACCTCCCACCCCTGCAAATCTGTTACATTGGCAACTTTTATTTCAACCCTAAACTCTTCTCCAGCGTCCAATCCCGTTATCCTTTCAGGATCTACGTAAACTTTTGTCTCCTGAGCTTCAACTCTTGGATTGTAGACAAAACATGTCAATAAAAACATAAGCAAGAAAAAAAACGTCACCGTTTTTCTTTTCATTCCCCACCGCTCCTCAGTTAACCTTCTCTCCACAGTATTTATTCTTTTCTTCAAAAATAAAAAGGGGAATATGGGATGTATGTTGTCTAACCCTTTTATGGGTTACAATTCTGGTGGTACATCGTTGCAGTAGTGTTTTGCCACAATGACTATGTCGTAAATGTCACAGTCTCCGTCTCCGTCGAAATCAAAGCCTTCACCCGGGGCGAACGATTCGCCGTAATGGTCAAGCGCAATCATTATGTCCTCCACACCGACGTGGCCGTTCTGGTCAAAGTCATACGGGATCGGTGTCCAATGGTAGCAAACAGTAGAAAGGTCAAGCCAAGTTGGCGAGTTGTACCAGTCACCGCACATATATAAACCTGAGCAAGATTCGCAAAGGTCTATACACGTGAGCGCGCCGATCGGTATCTCATACTGGTCGTAGTAGCATTTGACTTTGAATTCGAATTTAAGCATCCAGAATGTGCCTTTCAGTGGAGGCTTCTCGCAGGGTCGGTATATTTCAAAGTAGAAGTCGCCAGGACTCAGGTCTTGTACGAGGAATTCCCATGGTTGTGGGAAGGCTTCTTCGTTGATGTGGATTTGCTGCATGTCAATGCGAAGCAGAGCAGAATTCCATGTGATGTGGGCGGCCATGCCGTAGAATTTGGTTACGTTGCTGACCCACAGGTAAACCTCGATCACTTGGTCTTCATACCAGCCTTGCGCGTCTTTAGCTTCCAGGTCGAACGTGTCTGACAGCAATAGCTCCATGTTGGGCCGTGAAGGATTAATATGCACGACGCCTTCTTCATCCCAATCCGGTTCGATTACGTAGCCGCAAGGACCAGCGAACCAATAGGGTTCATTCCAAATGTAGGTGACTTGGCATCCACCCATGTAGCACGGTTCATAGACTACGTGGAACTCCATTGTGAGTAATGACATGGTGCCTGAGAAGCCACTGACGTTGCCCAGTCTGGTGACGGCGTAGTGAATCCACTCAGGATGTTCTGCCACATCTGGCCCCAGTGGATCCACGTCGTCAATCAGTATGGTGTATCCGTCCGCAGGCCAGTCAGCTGGAATGTTGATGGTGTAGCTTTCCAGCTCAAGATAGGTAGAATCCCAATTGACAACAATGTCCCAGGCGTACAGGTCTTCAACCATGTAGACCATGTCTTCTGCTGTGAACCTTTGAGACTCTGTGCAGGGCCCAGTGAATTTGATCTCTTGCGGGTCAATGTATTTGACGAATGGCGGGTCTTCAGGGTCTGGATCAAATGACAATACTGGCACAATTGACAAAGCAAGCAAAGCAACAATAACTACTGCAAATAGTTTGGTATTCATCTTTTTTTCTCCCTTCTCCTTTACTTGTTCTACATCTATTAACTTAGAGCTTAACTATTTAAGTCCTATGGAATTATTTTCTATACTTACCCTCTCAAAACCTTTTTCAACATGAAAAAGCCTATTTGCTGTAAGGGCGAAAGATGAAGCTTAAACCAAAAACCGTCATCATCATTATCTTCATCCTCGGCATCTTAGGCTTTCTCATCTACATCTCTCCTCCGCAAACTTACAATCCTCCAGTTGACCACACAACTGGAAACAAGGCGGCAATAATAGATCATTTAAGCATATCCCAACCAAACCAGGCTTTTGTCGAGAACGCAACAGCCATCCTTGAAGAAGCAGGCTATGAAGTGTATTATTTTGAAGGAGAACAAGTCACAGTAGATTTCTACCGAAACCTTCCTGCTCAAGACTTCAGCTTCATAGTTTTCAGAGTGCACTCAACAGGCGTGTCCACGGTAGAAGAAGTAGACTTAGACTGGGTCGTCCTTTTCACTAGTGAACCTTACGGCGACTTGAAATATCTCTACCCAGAACAGACAAACGCAGAACTGGTCTATGTTATGTTCACCACAGAGGATTCACAGAAATATTTCGGGATAACCCCCCTATTCGTTAAAAACAGAATGAACGGAAACTTCAATGACACCGCCATCATCGTGATGGGATGCGACGGACTAAGATACTACTCAATGGCCGAAGCCTTCGAAGAAAGAGGAGCCAAAGTCTACATAAGCTGGACCGGCCCCGTAATGGCTGACCATACAGACACAGGAACACTCCACCTGTTGAACCAGTTACTATTACACAGAGTACCAGTATCAGAAGCAATCATAGACACCAGAAACAAAGTCGGACCGGACCCCATTTACGAAAGCCAAATCATGTTCTACCCGATTACTGCCACACAATACACCATTCCTAAACCCTCAAAACACGAATAGCTTCACACGCATTTTATTTCAGCTTAAGACGTTATTAACATTTTGTGCACACCCTTTTTTGCGTTGCGACTCAACCAACGCTCAAATAACGCGCGCGTGGGTTATCAGATAACAAGTCAGCGCGCGCTCTGCTTATCAAGCATAGACTAGTAGAGAACAAAACAAGTAAAGGCGAAACTGGGTGACCCTAGAAGATTTCTCCACAAGTTTTATTTGTGAACAACCACAAATGAAAACCGTTTTCACAATGGTTATGTGAGGATGATGCGGAAAAGTGTCATGTTAACATTTCTTATCGTCGTGTTGGTTTGTTTAGCTTCTGTAAAGCAAGTTACTCTGGGAGAACCGCCAGATCTTACCGTCTTTGAACCTGAAGTAGATGGATTAACCGTTACTGTGAATGGTGTTGTCTTTGCAGGCACGCCTGGGACCACGGTTGAAAGAATCCATTGGAACTGGAATGATGGATATGAAGAGGATCACTGGTTCGCAGCTTCTCATACCTATGCTGGCTCTGGCATATACACGATAACAATCACTGCATACCAAAGCGATGGATTGACATCTACGGAAATCAGACAAGTCACTCTGGGAAAACCTCCAGGCCCCACAATTCTAGTATTAGTAAATGAAGATATCTACATAGATATAAACACAAAATTAGTGCTCTTCGAGCGGGATCTCCGTAATGAAGGATATGAAGTTTTGAACGTGACAGTTAGCAGTGAAACGAGTCCTCCCGAGATCAAAGAAATCATCAAGTCTTACTATCTCCAATACGATTTAGACGGCACAATTTTGGTGGGAGATATCAAGGCTGCATATTGCGAAATTCATACAGGTGACTTTTCAGATCCAGAAGCTATCAAGATATGGATATCGTTAGATGCAGCGGACATGTACTATATGGATTTAGACGGTTATTGGGAACATGTGGAGAACCCTGATTTTTGTGAAGATGCTCCTCCAAATGTAGTTGAATGCCACCTGTACCCGAGCTGTGAGACCTTTAAAAACGAGTATATGGTTTATCTCGACGAAGATAAAGAATGGGATTACGGGGAAATTGAGAACAAAGTCCAATACAAAGCTGAGATTTGGGTTTCCAGAATAATGGCTCACAATCTAAAGATACCAGGTAAGACCGAGGTGCAGATAATCAATGATTTTCTTGATTGGAATCATGACTACCGAAACGGCAACCTTAAGGTTTCAAGTAAAGCTTACATGCTTGCTGCCTGGCGCGAAGATGCGCCTTGCCCTTATCAATGTATGGACTATTCCACCATTTTCGACAAGGTTGTAATGCAAGACAACATCAAAAAAGAAGATTTCTTGACATATCTTGAGGATCCTGAAGGAAGCAGACTACTTTATCTGGGTGCTCATTCTTGGCCACAAGGACATGCGTTGTATGACGAATCTACGACGACGGACGAACTTCTAGAAAACAATAAGACTTCCACCTTCTACATCTTGAATGCATGCTCTTCGTGTCGCTGGGACCAAGGCATATCCTCCCCAACTGACCCAAACTATCTCGGAGGCCTATACGTCTTTGATACAAGTCCAGACTGTGAGAACTATGGTTTGGCAGCTATAGGCTTCACTGGTGTAGGTGGGTTCAACTGGTTAGAATACCTCACCGATTACCTAAATCTTAATCCAAACTCCAATTATGGAGAAGCATACATGTATTGGTTCAACAAGAATCTGATGCATATTTTCGGAATATGGAACTACGTATATCTTGGCGACCCAACGATAGGACCAGAAATTCGTTTAAAGACCGACCTGAACAACGACGGAACAGTCAACATTCAAGACCTCTTCACAGTAGCCAAAGCTTTTGGCTCCCATGGTCCAGACATTCCCAATCCGGGAGAACCAGCATCAAAAAAGTGGAACCCTATCGCCGACGTGACCAGGGACGGATGGATAAACATTCAAGACCTGTTCAAAGTAGCCAGAGACTATGGAAAAACAGTCTAGTTAATAATAGAAGATTCTTCCACAAATCTTATTTGAAAATGCAATTATCTAGGAGTAGGGGAAAGAAGATGGTAAGGAAGATAGTTTCTGGATTAGCGTTGATAACGCTATTAGTAGGCATGTTGGCATTAACACTTGAAAGTCAACTGACAAAAACAGAGGAACCACCAATTGAAATTTGGGAAGACTATACGCTGGATAGGGACATCACTTTTGCCGGTCACGGTTTCATTGTGAAAGCAGATGGAGTTACACTAGATCTGAATGGTCACACCGTAACTGGAAGTGACGAAGGATTGGAACCCACATGCGGCGTAGACTTATCCGAGGTGAATATGGTAACCGTCAAGAATGGTAGAATACTGAATTTTAGTAGGGGCATATGTGTTACCTTCTCTCACAATAACACAATAACTGGGAATACATTGACAAACAACACACGATCTGGCATGTTAGTATCTTTCTCTGACAATAACACAATAACTGAGAACACATTGACAACCAATAAGGAGTGGGGGATGCGACTGGGCTTCTCAGGAAACAATTTCTTAAGAGACAATAGCATGGTTGGCAATCTTTATAACCTTGAGGTTTACAGTTACTATCTTTCATCTCTCATCAATGACATTGATACTTCGAATACTGTAAATGGAAAACCAGTCTACTATTGGGTGAACGAACAGGACAGGCAGGTTCCATCTGATGCGGGGTATGTCGGCATTGTGAACTCAACGAACATCATTGTCACGGATCTAACTTTGACTGATAATTCTGGTGGGGTGATATTTGCTTTCACAGACAACTCTACAATAGAAAACGTTAATGCCACGAACAACGTCTATGGCATTTACTTGTATAGGTCTAATTACAACACAGTTATCGGAAACATGTTGACAAACAACATAGACGGCATCTACTTATGGGTTGGTAACCGCAACACCATAGCAGAGAACATGTTGACAAACAACGATCATGGCCTACATCTATGGTATGAGGCTTACAACAACACGATAGCAGAGAACATGTTCAGAAACAACAAGCGCGGTGTAGAACTTGGTGAGATTTGTTCCAATAACAGTATTTATCATAATAACTTCGTGAATAACACAGTTCAAGCCTCCACTTCACACGCGTGCGCGCTACCGAATGTTTGGGGCTGTGATTATCCTTCTGGAGGCAATTACTGGAGTGACTACAATGGTTCTGACAACTTCTGGGGTATAAACCAAGATTTGAAGGGATGTGATATGATGGGAGATACACCTTATTTCTTAGATGAAAATAACACAGATAAATACCCGCTTATAATGCCATGGGTTCCGTCTAAACCTGCAATAACCGAGTTTCCCGACTTAAACGGCGACGGAAAAATTAGCATCAAAGACCTGTTTCTAGTAGCAAGACACTTCGGAGAAGAATTCCAGGAGCAGTAGAAAGAAACAACAAAACTGAATTCCCCCTTTTGTAATACGAGATACAGTGGTAGGCACGCGTTCTCTTTTGAGACCGTCAAGTTGAGAGATTGGACAAATCTTCACTCAGACACAACTTTGTTGTTGTGTCCGTAAGCGTAAATTTGGAAAGAACCTATTTCTTTCGAAGACTTCACGATTGACCGCTTTTAATACGCGCGCGCGAGGGGGGAGAAAAGGCTCCTTAGAGTAGTAGCTAGAATAGTCAAGGAGTTTGAAGAGGCACCTGAAGTACAAAAAGTTCAGGACGCACACGAAAAGAAAAAACCCAAGGGGAAATGGATGCTAAAAAGGACGTTCGAAGTTATGTCCTCTTTGAGGCTTTGCGATACCCTGCTATGTCACCTTGTAGATGACAAAACCGCAAATCCTGCAACAACAGCGAAAATGTATTGGCAGCTTAAATATGTCGAGTTAGCTCCATACATAGCCGAGCGATTTGGCGAAACAGTGGAACGGCTATTCAAGCGTATTTTGCGCGCGCGCGACTACTTTGTTCCGTTCAATAGCTATTGCATTACTGCTATCCCACTAAACCTGGTTGTACATACACTACAGGGCTGTTCGAAACGTGTATTTACACTTGAAATTTTCTGTAAAGGTTGTACAAGTAAAGAAAACGTTTATTAAGTCTTAATATACATTATATCTCGTTGAGCTAACTGGTGAACAAAAATGAAGAAAACTTCGGATGAAACATCTAAGAATACAATGTCATTGAAAGACTTGCCTGTAGAGCTTAGGAAGAAAGAGGCAAGCAAACCAATGTACTTGATCCGATACGAGTAGCGTATAAGAAAGGAGACCCACGCAGTCTTCTAGTTTCTATTTTCTAAATCAGTCAATTTTTTTAGAAATTCGCGCGCGCGTAAACGTTACGTCTGTGCCAATTGTCACTTCAGTAGTTCTCGCGCGCGCGTGATATCTCTCTCTCCGAACAATAGAAGATTTATCCACAACGGTTAATTGAAACTACAAGGATTCAATATTTGGGGAAAGGAGTGATACAGAAGAAGCTTTTTTCTGTGTTAGTGGTTACACTGCTGTTTGTCGGCATTCTAACTCTGGCGGCAAGAACTCAACCAGTCACCGCAAATGGAGCTGTTTATATCAGGGCCGACGGGACAATTGACCCTCCCATCGCACGTGGATACATTCAAAAGGACGTAGACAAGTACACTTTTACGAACAACATTTATGGGTCGATTGTTATCGAGAGAGACAACGTCGTGGTTGATGGGGCAGGCTACACGCTTCAAGGTACAGGAAATGGAACGGGAATAGAGCTCTCCGGACGAAACAACATAACAATAAGAAATGTGAAAATCAAAGAATTCTACCACGGTATCGCTCTCTACCACTCTTCAAGTGTCAGCATATATGGCAACGAGATAGAGGAAAACAGTCCCAGTAGCCCTCGCGCTGACGGAATCTATCTAGTCGAGTCGACTAATAACATTATGTTCCAAAACAACATAACAAACAACGGAGACGGCATTGAACTCGTCGCCCATTCCTCCAACAACCACATCCTACAAAACAACATAACAAACAACTATGAAGGCATTGACCTATGGTATTCGTCACATAACACCATTTTGAGAAATGAGATAACAGCAAACAACTGGGATGGCATCGAAATCTTTCAATCTGTAAACAACACTATATCCACAAACAACGTAGCGGCAAACTTCTACGACGGCATCAAAATTCATAACTCGTCACACAACACCATTCTCGGAAACAACATAACAAACAACGGAGACGGCATTGAACTCGTCGCCCATTCCTCCAACAACCACATCCTACAAAACAACATAACAAACAATATGCACGGCATTGACCTCAAAGACTCTTCAAACTTGAACACGATCTTCAAAAACGATATAACAAAGAACAGATCCGCCGTTCAACTTGCGGATTCATCTAACAACACTGTTTCTGAGAATCACATTGCAGCAATCAATCATGGCTTCTATCTTGACGTTTGGTCTAGCAACAACACTTTTTATGCAAACAAAATAGCGAACAGCAGGTATGGAACCTTTCTCGAGTTTTCACCAAATAACCTGTTCTATCATAACTGTTTCTTCAACAATACCATTCAAGCGAATTGCGACCAATCATTAAATGTTTGGGATAATGGGGTGGAAGGTAACTACTGGAGCGACTATGTCGGCGCCGATGAAGAGCGAGACGGCATCGGAGACTCACCACATGTGATCAATGAGGGAAACCAAGACAACTATCCATTGATGAAACCATATGTAGATTCGAATTCTGACGGCCAAGTCAACATAGTCGACCTCTACGTCATAGCAAAAGCCTTCGGAACAAGTTCAGGTGATCCAAACTATGATTTACATGGCGACATAGACTGGAATAATACAGTGAATATTTTGGACTTATACATATGCACCTCGTGGTTTCAACACAGATGGCGACATCCCTGAGGTCTCAAAGTTCAGAGTCATGCACCCTTTACTGAATTATCAAATGGCACCTACGGAGAGAGTTTCTGTTGTTTTATAAAAGCATTGGATCATACGGTCTTTCCATAATTTCTCGCTATTTTGTACAGGTCCTTTATGTTTACCCTATTATCTCCATCGAGATCAGCAACTGGATTCCAATTTTCATCTCCAAGCTTGGTTCCGAACGCTTTGGCCACTATGAAGAGATCAGCAATATTGACTTTTCCATCACCATTCAGATCGATTGTGATTATCTGAAAAACGCTGACCCCTGTCACATTTGAGTTTCCTGCAGTGTCCAAGAAGTAAATCCGCCACGCTATCGTACTTGAAGAGATAGTCTTGTTACACCAGATGAACTTGGCTGTCTTCCAAATGTTTGAGGCATTTGTGAAATCTTTGGGCTGGGTTAGCGGCCATCGCACATATTCTACACCTTGCTCGGAACGACTTCGGTGCAGAGGATTCTGACAAAACATTGGCCAGTTGCCTGAGCCTGGACCGATTCTAAAAGCGTAAAGGCCTGCATCATTTGTGATGAACACGCAACCGTCCCCTATGCTCGGACTACCCAACCCGAGTCCTCCTAACCCGTAAGACCAGAGTATACCGCCATCTATCTCATTTATCACATAGAAGGTTCCGTTCAAAGACTGATAGTAAATCGCACCGCCACTTGCCGCAGGACTGCAATAACTGTTGTCTTGTAGAGTGCCATCATGAAGCTCCACCGTATGCCACAACTCCTCTCCGGTCTCCAGATCAAAAGCCCACATTCTCCAGTCGTCATCTGGAATGAAGATTCTGCCATCATGTATCAGAGGAGTGCTTGGACTGCCTTTCCTCCAAAATACACGTATCAGTTGTCCATCGGTCGTGTTTAACACATATGTTGTACGTGTGCTTGAGGAACTACCCGCTACCTGGACAACCATGCCGTTGTAAATCACAGGAGAAGAGTCCCATGACGGCCCTTGATTCACGTGCCAGATCACGTCTCCAGTCGTAGCATTCAGAGCATATTGCCCTTGAGGATGCTCATAATCACTGCCAGAAACGAACACTACGCCTTCATTATAGGCTGCCGAACACACCATAAATCCGATGTCCGTTTGCCATATCTGTTGCCCATTGGTCTTGTTTAGGGCATAGACTCCTGAGCCAGTCCCCAGACCAGAGGAGTAGTTGAAATATCCTGTTGTGTAGTATACATACTCGCCATGAACGATCGGTGAACCAATCCAACAGTGGTCGTCTGGTTCTGAGTATTGCCAGATTTCCAACCCGTTGGTCTTGTTCAATGCCATGGCTCTTGGGTTCGGCACAACTTCTCCTGCTATCACGGAGAACCCTTCACCCACGTATATGACGTCGTCATCTATGCAGGGAGAGCCATCAACCATCCGCGCAGTGACACTCCAGATTATGCTGCCGTCAGATGCATTGAGGGCATAGACTTTGCCATCCGAAACATGATTGCCCTTTGACGGAGCATAGAGTACGCCATCTTCATAGGTTGCGGTGCCAAAATTATCAAATCCGTAGACGGCTTCCTGCTTCCACAAAAATGAGTATTCAGTCATGTTCCTCCAAGCTCCTGTTTCGTTTGTGGAGAGAACAGCTTTGCTTAAAGAGACAGCATCCAATCCTTCAGCTTGAAGAGAAATACAACCGCCCTTTAGAATAGTCGAAGCACTCTGTGTCTGATTTCTCCATCTTGGTGATGAATCTCCGTTACTTGTTACAGGTAGAATTCCTCCACTTATGAACAAAAATGATGGAACAAGAAGGAAAGCTAACAAAACAATTTTTCTGTTCAATTCTCCCCCATCTCTATTCAGTAATTCTGTAATCACAATTAATTTAAAACCTTGATGTTAGTAAACTTTCAATCTAACTTTTTTACGCGCGTGCGTCGTTCCTTCGAACTATGACCCACGTGCTCTTAATGTAATAATGCATTAACCTCAAATTTTCAGACTTCAACTCTTATAGTTCACTGGTGAATATTCACGCGCGTAAAAAGGAAAACCGGGATTTGCGGGAG
>Ga0209636_10002148_pt1 | contig 20016 bp, 19 predicted proteins | sample DeeMarSWOR152_54_FD_187464 | JGI IMG/M metagenome (GOLD analysis project Ga0209636, IMG submission 187464) | Marine sediment microbial communities from White Oak River estuary, North Carolina - WOR-1-52-54 (SPAdes) (version 2) | ecosystem: Environmental > Aquatic > Marine > Intertidal zone >...
CAAGAATCACTGATATATCGTTTATTTGTTCGGAACAACAGGAGATCTTATTATCAAAGGAGGTAATGCTGGCTCCAGAACCACTTACAGTTTCTCAATTTACTTATGAATCCAAAATAGAAGAAGTAAAAAATCAAGAAATATGTTCTATTGATACAGTTTATCCAGAATCACCTCTCAAATACAAAGTCGGTTGTGGCTTAGATGGCAATAAGCATGTAATATATTTGACTGTCTATTATTTTCCACTGCTTTACTCATCCAAAAACAAAATCATTTATTTTACAGACAGTGTGGAAATTAAAGTTACCTATCAAATTAGAGAGAATCCACTTGTTTCTTCTGATGAGTTCGATCTTGTTGTCGTGTCACCAGCCGAATATTCAGAACAACTTCAACCCCTTATTGACCATAAAAATGGAGTTGGTGTTAGTACCACCTACATCACCACCGAAGATATCTATGCTATTTATCAAGGACGAGATGAAGCTGAACAAATAAAATATTTTATCAAAGATGCAATAGAAACCATGGGAGCCGAGTACGTCCTTCTTGTGGGAAGTATTTATAAGCTTCCCATTAGAACTACATATCCTTCCATGTGGAGTAGACAGAAAGAAATAATTTCCGATCTTTACTACGCAGATATCTATGATAGTGAAATGAATTTTTCAAGTTGGGATACCAATAACGACAGCAAATTTGGAGAAACAGGAGTGGATGATGTCGATTTATATCCTGATGTACACCTTGGGCGTCTGGCCTGCGATTCAGCTGAAGAGGTAACAGTAGTAGTTGATAAAATTATTCACTATGAAACAGAAACTTACGGTCAAGATTGGTTTAACAACATGATTTTCATTGGAGGAAATACTTTCCCTTATTTCTTTGCTCCTGGTAATGAAGGGGAGATTCTCAATGAGATTATTATGGACATAATGTCTGATTTTAATCCAACAGTTATATGGACATCTAAACACAACTTTAATCCGTTGACGATTTCATTGGCTATTGATAAAGGGGCAGGATTTCTAGACTATTCAGGCCATGGATTTGAACATGGTATGGGTACCTATCCACCTTTGAGAAGAAAAATGAAGACCTATCTAACTCCGAATATAAATTTTCTGGTGAATGGATATAAACTTCCGATTATATTTTTCGATGCATGTTTAACTGCGCGGCTAGATTTCGTTTTACAGGATCTACTTGATTACAAGGTATTTAGAATTCTTAATTTGCTTGCTCAACTTCTAAATGTAAATACTTCAAAAAAACTTCCATGTTATGCATGGTGCTTTGTCAAACATGAAGGTGGAGGTGCAATAGCTACTATAGGGGCCACAAGAACTGCTTATGGAGGTGTCGATTCCGGTGCTGGAAAAATGTCTATAGAATTCTTTTCTGCTTATGAAAATAGTGAAATGCTTGGCCAGATGATGACGGAAATGCAAAATCAATATATCAATGATGTACCTGACGATGAATTTACAGTTGAAGAATTCATACTTCTGGGAGATCCAAGTTTAAAAATAGGCGGTTATCCTAATTAAAACCGGGATTTTGCTTATTTTATAGAGAAATGGTTTTATAAACTGTTAAATCATTCCATAATATGAGGAGATTTTATGAAAACGAAATTAGTTATTATTTTGGCTATAGCAGCTTGTTGTATTCTCATAAGTGGATGTGTTGAAGAGCCAGTCGGAATAATAAACGCCCCAGTGGAGATTTTGATAGGTGATATGCCGACAGATGAGTTTAAACATATCAATATTACATTTTCTGAAATTAAGCTTCATAAATCAGGTAATAATTCAGGTTGGGTTAACATAACATCTGAACCAAAGACTGTTGATCTTCTTTATTTGCATATTAATAATCTGAATGAATCGCTTGGTATTGAAGAGATAGAAATTGGTAATTATACAAAACTTTGGATAGTTATTGACAATGCTACTGGAGTATTGAATGAGACAAATGAGACAATTAATTTCACCATACCATCCAATACATTAAAAATTCAGCAGTTGTTTAGAGTACAAGAAGGAAATAACTCTATATTTGTTGATATTGATTTAAATAACTCCATTCTAAAATATGGTGGTGGTGAAGAATATAAATTATTGCCTGTAATCAGCAGACTTTCACATCGTCATGAAAAACAGTGGAAATTACAAGAGCATAACAAGAGTAAAATAAAGAATATGACTGAGAACCGTCCTCCTGTGATTGATATTGAGGTAAATGGGAGCAGAGGCAAACATGTTACTGTTTATGTCGGCGAAAATATCACATTCAATGCGTCTGGCACCTATGATGTTGATGGTAATGAATTGAATTTTACCTGGGATTTTGATGACGAAACAAATGGTACAGGACCAATAGTTACACATAATTATACAGATAAAGAAACCTACCATGTTACCCTTATTGTGAGTGACGGTGAGTTAGAGGATACTGAGAGGATAACAGTAACTGTTAGAGAACAGGGTGAATAGAACCAACACTTTACTGTTTCTTAAATTTTTTCTTCAATAAAATAAATTTTTTTATAATTTAAAATCAAGAAAAACTTTATAAGGGATTAACGTCGTTAATATTATGGGGTATTTTGGGTGAAAGACAAATGAAACTGCAGTGTCATCAACGAAAGTCAAGGTTTTTGAATAATATTGACAATCTCCAAGGAATATGGTTTCATATCATAGGCCTTGCCTACATCATTTGGTTTCTTGTAAGGGTTGTTCCTGCCCCTCATCGAGCAAGATATCCTTGTCAGCAAATATCCATTACAGTCGCATTAGGTTATGTTGCTTTTTGGGGAGCATTGTTTGGCGGCCTCTCATTATGGTTACGCCGGGTTAAATCACGAACTATGGCACTAGCCCCAGCGATTTCTATTGTATTTATTCTCCTTTTTTCAATAAGCGGCATGGTATTTGCTAATACAAATATAGATGCATCTGAACCTTGGAGTCCAATTGCTAAAGACCCTATTGGAACTCCACAAGGACTAAACCCAGGTAGAGTTGTTTGGGTATGGAATCCAGATGCAACCGAGTTACATCTAAAAGGATATTGGTGGAAAAAGGAAAACAACAATCAAGCAGTTATCAATCAAATGTTTTCTACAGGAATACAAGGTCTTGCAGGAGCAGATGATGATCATACCGCCTGGGATATGTTATTCAAACATTTCAATGAAATCCACGGCTATGACGAAATTGGATATCAATCTGGTGAAAAAATTGCCATCAAAATCAACATGAACAACTGTTGGAATTATTTGATCAACCCTTATACTGCAAGGGATAACGACAGGGATGCCAGTCCATATGTCGTAAAATCACTCCTCAGACAGCTCGTAAATACTGTTGGAGTCTCTCAGGAAGACATAACAGTTTATGATGCCTCTCGTCCAATTGCAAACTGGTTTTATAATCGCGTGTACTACAAAACATATCCAGCAGCACCGTTAGTGCCTGAATTTCCAGATGTAAATTTTGTTGATAACGAAGGTAGGGGCTCCGGAAGAACAAAAGTAGAAGCAAGTTCAGATAAAATCTATTTTGCAGATGAATCCCACCTCACGAGAACCCTTCCTGCTTGTGTTGCAGATGCAAAATATCTTATAAACATGCCTCTCTTGAAGAGACATCCGATAGATAATGGTGTTACATTATCAGGTAAAAATCTTTTTGGCACTTGGATTGAACCCGTCGTCGATGTTCATGATTATCACAGAGCGGCGTTTACAATGGGCAACCCAGCACCACAGACAGATCTTTTAGCACATGAACAAATTGGAGGAAAAACATTATTGTATATTGGAGATGGAACGTATGGAACAAAGGAAGATCATAAAACCATTGCTAAGTTTCAAATGTACCCTTTCAATAATGATTGGACCAATAGCCTATTCTTTTCACAAGATCCGGTAGCGATCGATTCCGTGATGTATGATTTCCTACATGCAGAAGGCACAAATCCAAATGAGGGTTCGCAGAATTATTTACATCAATCCGCAGAACCACCTTATGGTGTATATGATCCAGAAGATGATGGAGAATTCCTCAATCATAGTCTTGGCGTTCATGAACATTGGAATACAACTTTTGATATTTTTTCACCTAATCGTTATTCTGGTCCTTCTGAAAATGGAATTGATTTTACTGCTTATGGTGAAGAATATGCTCGACCTGCAATAATAATAACAAAGCCTAAGGAAAGGTGTTTGTACATATCAGGAAATGAGATATGTTCACTGCCAACTATTTTTATAATTGGAGATATAAGCATAGAAACCAGAATAAATGGAATTTCTGGAAATATCGAAAAAGTAGAGTTTTATATTGATGGCGAGTTGAGACATATTGATTACGATGAACCTTACACATGGTCTTGGGATAGTAAAGCTTTCTTTAGACACAGAATAAATGCAATTGCTTATTATAACCAAAGAGATTTTTTAAACTACGATATTATTGTCTGGAAGTTTTTTTAAGAAAAGTAAATCTCTCTATTTAAAAGTTTACGGAAAAGATTTAAATCAATCTATATTATTATAGATTAAAAAAGGGAGGTAAAAAAATAATGGAAAATAAGTTGTTAGGCAAGACCATAGCAATAGGTGTAATAATCCTATTCGCAGGAGCAAGTATCGCAGCAGGGACAAACACTGACTCCCCTGAGAGCGTGTACAGAACCCCCACATTTGGTCAAACCGCCCAAGGGAACTGGTCTGATGACTTTGACAACTACACACTGGGCCAATACTTAGAAAACGAGTCAGACCCAGCTGATGGAGGATGGCATGCCTGGGACAATGTTCCAGCAGCCGGTGCGTATGTAGTCGATGATCAAAACCACAGTACTCCTCATTCAGTCGAAATTTATGATATTTCGGATCTGGTGCACGAATTCGAAGGCTACGACTCTGGTGAGTGGGTATTCACTGCATGGCAGTTTATCCCAAGCGATTATATTGGATCACAGTACTTTATAATGCTAAATACCTATGAAGACGGTGGCACCAAAAATTGGGCATTACAAATAGAATTTATAAGCGTGACGGGTGAGTTAGAATCTGAACCTGAAAACTTAAGACTACCGATTATCTTTGACGAATGGGTAGAAATACGCGTGGAAATAGATCTCGATGCAGATGTTCAAACAGTATATTACGGTGGTGAGTTTTTGACTGAGAAGAGCTGGAAAGACGGAGTCTCTGGTGGTGGTGCACAAAACATCGCATGTGTAGATTTGTGGGGTAATTTTGCTACTTCTTATGTCTACTACGACGACTTTTCACTTGTAGGAGAAGCAGGCCCTGGTGAAGAGCCTGAATTAGAGATAAGCGACATAGCCGGTGGATTTGGTGTTAGCGCAGTGATAGACAATGTTGGCGATGGAGAAGCTACAGACACAGAATGGAGTATAACCTTAGACGGCGGTCTGATAATCCTTGGTAAGGAAACTACCGGTACTATCGCAAGCATCCCAGCTGGAGAAAGTGCAGAAATTAAATCAAGTCTTATCTTTGGAATCGGTAGACCAACTATAACAGTGACAGCAGAATGCGCTGAAGGACCTTCAGCCGAAGAAAATGCTACTGGTCTAGTAATACTATTCTTCGTAATAGGGGTATCTTAAACCTATCCCCATTTTTTAATTTTTTAGATTTTTTTAAAAAAAATTAAGTGTGGACACTATATTTTTTAAAAATAATTTTACTTAATTAAAGCAGAAGCTTCTTATAAAAAATCTTATTTCATTTGCTTAATGGATATACTGGTTTTTGTTATAACTGTTGTTCTGGTAACCGCCTCAGGTGCTCTAGCTCCAGGTCCTTTGTTTTTCGCTACACTCTCTCATGGTGCTAAATCAGGTGTAAAAAGCGGATTGATTTTTTCGATCGCGCATACTGTAGTTGAATTTTCACTCATAATGCTTCTTGCACTTGGACTTCTGACCATTGCTAGCGAACCTTTTGTTAAAGTTGTTATTGGAGTTATTGGAGGAATAGTTCTCTTTGCTTTTGGCACTGTTCAAATTCGTAGCTCATTATTGTCAAAATCAGAAGATACAATATCTCATAAATCGTCATCTCATCATCTCTTTATAATTGGTTTGGCTTTTACAGGTTTGAATCCATATTTCGTTCTCTGGTGGCTTACTGTTGGAGCACAACTCATAATTATATCACTTGAATTTGCATCGTTCGCAGGCGTGTTTTTCATGTATGTTTGTCATGTATGGATGGACTATTTATGGCTAACAACTGTCGCATACTTAGCTAAAAAGGGAAAGAATGTAATTGGCTTAAAATGGTTTAGAGCTCTTATGATTTTGTTTGGTGCAATTCTTATTTACTTTGGAATAAGTTTTTTTATAAACGCTTTAGGTTCCTAATCTCCGTTTCCATTTGATTTGTAAATACTTGACTTTGGTACTATTACTTTCCCGTCCTCACTTCCAACCTCAATAGCGTCTCCTTCTAAAAACATCATTGCAGTAAGCGCACATAGGTATGCATCTAATTCATGCTTGTTTTTTACTTTCACGTCTAGTTTTTCTTCTACTTCTCTATAGTTATTGCTATAGATACCAAGTATCTTTGCAGTTGCTGTGGGGAAGACTTCTATTACGTTATAGCGAGTTTTCAATTGCGCTGCTAGTTTTGATCCTCGGCGTGTCAACGATTTCATACTTGGCAGAGATGGTGGAAGAGCTCTATATTTTATGAGCAATTTATCTACTTTCCTGACTCTGGGTTTTCCATGCATGATGGGTGCATCTATCGCGATAATATCTGGATTGACTTCTGATGTTATATTTAGAATTTGTTTATCAGAATGTACAGTTTTAAATTCAATTTTGTTATCATAAACAATGCATATTCCTGTCGAATTTGTTCTTTTTCCAGCTAAATCGATTCCCAATATATTCAAACTATCACGTTGGGAGAATTTACTATAATGGTAGTAGATTTTTATTTATGTATCTTTTTAATTAAACCATAATAGAATAAGAAGGATTAAAGGAAAAGTTTTAGAGCTATTACTATGTTATTAGAGGTATATTATGAAAGTAGATGATGTAATAGATGTTATAGTAAGTAATCCAGATAAAGTAGGAAATTTGAGCAAGGAAGATCTAGAGGAATGTCTGGAGAATGTAACATCAATCCTGAACAAAGAAAAAGCTTTAGTTGAATTAAGTGGCGATATCTTATTTGTGGGTGATACTCACGGAGATTTTGAGACAACAAAGTCAATAATAAATAGATACTTCGATCTTGATCACCTAATTTTCCTCGGTGATTATATTGATCGAGAACCAACTCTGTGGGGATCTATTTATAATTTAACTTATTTACTAATACTTAAGAGTAAATATCCAGAGAAAATTGTACTTCTTAAGGGCAATCATGAATGCAACTATGCAATACCGTGTTATCCCTATGAGTTTGAACGTGAGATATTGTCTAGATTCCACTCTTTTACATTACATTCAAAGTATGTTGAAGCCTTTTCCTCGATGCCACTTATGATTCTTGCAAATAATATTTTCGCAGCGCACGGAGGAATTTTGAAAGGAGCTGATTTGAAACAATTAAGAAACATAGATAAGAACGATTTGCAAGCTATAGAATCGATTGTTTGGAGCGATCCTGTAAATTCCCCCATATCTAGAGGGGCTGGCGATCCATTTGATGAAGTAGACTTAATAAAATTTCTTGATAAGATAAGAGCAAGGGTGTTTATTAGAGGGCACGATTATAATACCTTGGGTACTTCTATATACCAAGATCGATGTCTTACCATATTTTCTTCTTGTCGATACAAGGAAATGGGAAACGGAGGAATTTTGGTAGCCAGATCAAATAAGGCAATATCAAATATTAATGATATTCTCTTAGAAAATTTCTCTACCGGAGAATGGATTAAATACAAAATAGCAAGTCGCTCTTGATTTATACTGAATCCTGAAGAAGAAAGATTTTTTTCTTACAACTTTCACAGAGATATACTGGTTTTTCTTTTGCTTCCAAAAGAGAATTTGAAAAATGCATAACACATTGATTATTGCAATGTTGAAGTCCTAGAATATGTCCAACTTCATGTATAGCTTCCTTTTCTTTCAATTCAATGGATGGCAATCTATATGTTGAAACTATAGCTCCATTTTTGTACATTGCGTACCCAAAAACGAAATTTAAACCAGTGCAGTAAAGGTCTTTTTGTATCACCCACAATACTGTTCCTTCTATTTTTGTTTTTAAGAGATATTTCAGAAGTATTTCTGCGCTATATTGACCTCTTCTAAAGCTATATGCTTCATTAATTAATTCTAACTCTCCTCCTAAGATGGTATCTATTGTATTTCCATAGGTTCTTTTCAATGCTTTTATAATTAGTTGGATTTCCTTGTTCTCAATTCCTGAAGAAAAGATTTTTAGAGGAAAATGTTGTAAATTTGTTGTCATAAATCGATGTCTGTAATTCATTTTAATATTCTTTCTATCTTATTCAGTTTTGATAAGATTTCGGATCTTGCTAAAATTGATGAACAACATCTTTTCAGATCTCTAAAACTCAAAGACCTAGATGGTAGAACACCGTGTCTTGTCAATTCTTCTATTTTCTTTCCAAGTTCTTTTCGAGTTACATTAAGTTTATCTGCAGCTTCATCGAAATCCTTTGAAGTCGAGATAGCTCGTAATATCAATCTATATTTATCATCTACCTCTGCAGAGTATGGTAGGAAACCATGCGTCTCAAAAACTTCTTCGACGCATTTCTTAATAATACTCTCAAGCTCTTCTGGCTCTAGTAGTAAGTAATACTCACTCAATTCAACTACGTCAACATTTAATTTTGAGGCTGCTTTTCGGGCTGCATCCTCTGCATATCCTTTGCAAATGAGCATAGGTTTAAAACCACAAAGTTTTGCATTTGCGTAAGTTTGTCTAATGGAATTAATGTCACCTTTCCCGGCTTTTACTTCTACAGCGTATTTCTTTCCTTGCGAGTCTTCTGCAACAATATCCACTTCGGCAACCTTTTCTTCACCCTCTTTGACTTCATAGTTTGTTTTTAAAATCTTGAATCCTCTGCTTTCCAGTAGTCTTTTTGCAATTCTTTCAGATGATAATCCCTTCATTTTTGACATTATGTATCCTCTTCCTGTTCCTCTTCTTCCTTCGTCTTCTTTTTCTTTTTTTTCCATGCATTTAGTGTTTCTTCAACTTCATCGAGTGGTATCATTTCCATAAACCTTCTCCCTTTTCAATAACTAAGATAATAAAAACCTTATTTAAGACAATACTCTTTTTTACCATAAAAGGTGTTTATTTCCAATATTTACCTGAGTCAAATACTTTTTAGCGATTTTATAACATTCAATAGCCAATTTCCTACTGGTAATTGGTAAATCATTCATTACATAATCTGGATGGAAAGCAAGAAGCGAGTACGGTATGTCAGGGTTTATTCCTGCTATGAATTCCGCTAACTTTTCGATCTCTTTTACATCTATGTATCCTGGGACTAGCAAAGTAGTTGCAGTGAGTAGGTTTTTCTTTTGGAAGGTTTCTGCAATCATTCTAAAATTTTGAAGTGTCCTATCATTTGGTCTTCCAGTGAGTGCTATGTTGAGGTTTCTATCATGTGCTTTTAAATCAAATTTTATTACTCCATCTGTAGTGTAGGAATATTCTGCTGCTTTTTTGACAAGCTTTGTATTTCCAGTTCCATTCCATTCCCAGCATATTCTTACCGGTTTATTTTCTAATATTTTTTTAGTGGCTTTTAGAAGGAATGGAAGCTGTGGTTCAGGAGTACCTCCAAAGAAGCATACACATGTTGCTTTTTGAGCCCTCTCTGCTAGTGAATTCTCGTTTATATGCTCTGCCCTTTCAATGAATTTATGTTCATAGTTTTGACAGAACATACAGTCAAATGAACATCCGAAAGGGAAAACAGCCAGATTGTTACCTATTTCTTTGCTTCCTGGACAGAACCATGATGCACAGCAATTGCTTGGAAAAGATTCATAATAGGTATGTAATAAACCTTCTTTAGGTTGAATCAGCTTTCCATTTTCATTTCTTCGTAAACCGCAATAACCTTTCTCCCCATTCTTCATTTTACATTCATTTGCACATAATAAACATTTAATTCCACTTGGATCGTGAGGAGGTTCTGGTGGAAGATTAAAGGACATCCTAATCTTTCTATGATTTTCTTCCGTTATAGTGAGGGCTTTTTCTGGTTTATTTCTTATACAAGTTAGACAAACACCAAGAGCAGTAGAAATTTTTCTATTTTCTTGGCCACATATCTTGCATTTAGTTTTCTCTATATTACCCAATATCATAAATTAATCAAACAAATAAATCAAATTTTATTAAATATAACCCTTCTAATCTTACATACTTTAATGTTTGTTTTTGAAACTATATATTTTTAAAGTAGGATTTATTACAAAATTGTAATTCGGGAGGTAATATATGGCTGAAAAGAAAAAAGGAAAAGCTGAACAAACTGCTGAGAAGACAGGGGAAGTAATTGGAAAAGGTGTCAAAAAAGGTTGGGGAGTAGTAAAAGGATTTGGAAAAGGTGTAAAGGAAGGAGCCACCAAGAAAAAGAAGTAAACAACATGTCCACAATCATTTTATTTCTTATTTTTTAGAATATCAGCATCACTATGCTTAAAGAAAAAACTGCTCTTATAACTGGAGCTTCAAGAGGAATGGGAAAGAATATTAATTTAACTTCTACAAAACATGAATCGCTCATTGGGATTAATTATCATACAAATGAAAAGACATTAAAGGGAACTTCTACTTTGGGGCGTAATATTTATATATTGTCCTGAGTACTAGTAATATATTGAGTGCACATGGTAAAAAAGAAAGATAAAAATTCAGCACCTTTTTTTATTGTTAACATAGGAAGCAAAGAGAATCCAATATTGAAATATAAATACAAAGAAGAAAAGTAATTTTTTTTATAACTAGATTTTTTTAATGCAAAGATTTTATGAATACGTATTTTATGATGGATGTAGCAATTTAAGTCATGGATAAAACGAAACTTATTAAAAAAGCGAGTCTAGAAAAAAAGACTTAATTTATGAGAGAAATAGAAAAGGTTGATGTGTATAAATATGAACTACACTGTAAAAAACTTTAATGAGAATTTATTAAAAATAAAGTTCCCTTCTTATGTTCTAGGGGCAGATATTGGTGGCACCAATACTAACTTAGGTATTGCCGGCATAAGAAATAAAAAACCAATCTTACTATTTTCTCTCAATTTCAAGAGTCAGGAATTGCCATCCTTAATTCCTGCAGTTACAGAAACCTTAACCTATGCTAAAAAGAAGTACAATATTGACATTGATAATGCAGTTATAGGAGCCGCAGGCGTAGTATCACCCTCACAAGACGCTGCCACTTTGAACAATGTTCCGTGGGATATTAGTAAGAAAGAGCTCATTGAAAATACTCCTTTATCTTCGGTGTATATTATGAATGATTTTCAAATGATAGGATATGGCATTAATATGCTTAATCCAGAAAACAAAGATGATTTATTCTCAATTACACCTAGACAGAGAGATTCCCCAGGTTCGACATTGGCAAAAGCTATTCTCGGTGCTGGGACAGGGCTCGGAAAAAGCATTCTCGTTTATAATGAACACTTTAATGCACATATACCTATTCCAAGTGAGGGGGGCCATGGAGATTTTCCTCCGCAAAACGAATTTGAGATGAGGCTAGTTAATTTTATAAAAAAGTTTAGAAACATTCGTCAACCGTTAAGTTATGAAGAAGTGCTCTCTGGCCGCGGTATAGAAAGCATTTATCAATTTCTCCGACAGGAGCAACAATTCAAAGCCAGTAAATATACGGAGGAGATTGATGAAAATCTTGATAAGACTCCTCTTATATCAAAATATAAAGAACAAGACGAAACATGTAAAGAGACATTCCGATTATTTTCCCGGTTTTTTGGCCGATGTGCAAAGAATTTTGCTCTCGATTCTTTGGCTAGAGGTGGATTATACATTGCTGGAGGTATCGCATCAAAAAACAAGGAAATTTTTACGATAAGAGACTTTCTTAATGAATTTGAAAATGCGCATCAACGCTCTGAGGTTCTGAAAAAAATTCCCGTTTATATAATTGTAAATTATGATGTTAGTCTTTATGGGGCCTGTTTTGCCGCGGTGTATCACCTTTACAAGGATACTAGTTAATAGTTGCAGTAAGGTGCAAAAATATAAATCAATGATTTTTAATCACCTATCCATAAGTCAGTGGAGGCGTAAATGTGAAAATATTTATTGATTCAGCTAGACTTGATGAAATTCAACAGGCATATAGCTTTGGCATAGCTGATGGTGTAACAACTAACCCCTCTTTGTTAAAAAAAGCAGTGGCTAAACTTCAGCAATCTGGACAGAAGATCACAATTAAAGAATATCTGAAAAAGATATTACTCACAGCGAAAGGCAATCCTGTGAGCTTAGAGGTAACTGAATTTACTTTTGATAAAATGGTTAAACAGGCTAAACAACTGTATAAAATGTTCAATCCAATTGCCAATAATGTGAATATTAAGATACCTGTAAATACATCTTTTGAAAATAATAGAGGTAAGGAATTTGACGGAATTAAGGCTATTAAAGCATTGTCTGAAGAAAAAATTCCAGTGAATTGTACTTTGATATTTACACCGGAGCAGGCATTAATAGCAGCTAAAGCAGGGGCAACATTTGTAAGTCCATTTGCGGGAAGAATTGATGATTATATTCGTTCACAACATAATATTCACTTTGAAAAATCAGATTATTTTCCTGCCGAAGGATTGGAAGATAATGAAGAAATCTTCGAAGATAATGGTATTGTTTCTGGTATTGATTTAGTCGCACAAATTGTTGACATTTTTTCTATCTATGGAATTAGAACAGAAGTTATTGCAGCATCCATGAGAAACACCAGGCAGGTAAGAGAGGCGGCATTGGTTGGGGCACACATTGCCACTATACCTTTTGATGTGATAAAAGAATTACTAACCCATTATAAAACCCAAGAAGGTATGAAAAAATTCACTGACGATATCGTTCCTGAATACGTTGAAATAACTAGAGCTAAATAAAAATGAATCACGATTAGATTAAAGAGTTGATTTCCACGAAAAAAGAAAAAAAGATTATTCCTGCTATTATTGCAGAAAATCAAAACGAATTAAATGATCGGCTATCAAAGGTAATGAAGTTTGTGGACATTATTCAGCTAGATATTATGGACAATAAATTTGTACCTAATATGTCTCTTTTTTTTGATTTTATTTTACCAAAAACATCTTCTCGATTTGAAGCTCATCTTATGATAGCCGAACCCGAGGAATGGATTGAAGACAACTGGAAAAAAGTTGATACCATTCTCGTCCATTATGAATCTTGTAACAATCCAGATGATATTATAAAAAAAGTAAAACAACACAGAAAACGGATAGGATTCGTGGTTAATCCTGAAACTTCAATTAAAGCGCTTGGTAGTTACTTAGATGAAATCGATCAAGTCTTAATAATGACAGTCAATCCAGGTTTTTATGGAAGCCTATTTCTCCCAGAAATGTTAGATAAAATCTCAGCTTTAAGAGAAATGAAACCAAATCTAAATATTGAGGTAGATGGAGGAATTACACCTGCTACAATAGGCTTCGCAGATAGGGCAGGTGCGAATATGTTTGTTTCAGGCTCCTATATTATTAAATCGCAAAATGTAATGGAGGCTATAGATAATTTGAGAAATCAAATAGAAACATAGCTGATTATAAACAATTTAAATCATTGTAAAGATTTATATCTATATTCTTAATTATAATTATTGGGAAGGAAATCTTATGAAGAGAATAATATCGATAGGAATTGTAGGAATTTTTGTTATAAGTGGACTTGGAATTATTCCGTCTTCAGGCCATATTAATCCCTTTGAAACCTATGATTTGCTAATAATCTCCCCAGATTTATTTATGAACGAGATTCAACCTTTGATTGACCATAAGAATGAACATGGTGTAGAAACAGTTATGAAAACACTCGATGAAATCTATGATGAGTATGAAGGACGAGATGAAGCAGAACAGATCAAATATTTCATTAAGGATGCCTTTGAAAACTGGAATATTCAATATGTACTTTTGGTTGGAGGAAGAAAACCATCCATTCTAGGTGAGAAGTGGTTGCTTCCAGCTAGATATAGCAATATTGAGGATAACGTAGCAATCCATGAAGTTCGATATCTGAGTGATTTATATTATGCAGATATCTACGATGCACAAGGCAATTTTTCTAGTTGGGATACAAATGAAAATGGCGTATATGGAGAATGGTATGCAAATGAACATGCTGACGACATTATTGATCTTTATCCCGATGTCTATGTTGGTAGACTTCCCTGCAGAAATAAAGTAGAGGTAAAAATCATGGTTAATAAAATTATAAATTATGAAAAAGAATTGTGTGATGAATCATGGTTTAAACGAATGGTTGTTGTAGGAGGCGATACATATACTGATAATGATTATTTTGAGGGGGAAGTGGCTAATCAACAGGCTCTAGATAATATGTCAGGGTTTGAACCTGTAAAACTATGGACATCTGACGGATCATTTGACAGTTGGAAAGATGTCGTAAGAGAAATCAATAAAGGATGTGGATTTCTGTATTTTGCAGGACACGGAAGCCCAGGAGCTTGGGCGACACATCCCCCATATGATGATTCCACGTGGATTTTTGGTCTTAAGGTAATACATATGTATTTCCTGTTAAATAGATTAAAACTTCCAATTTGTGTAGTGGGGGGTTGTCACAATAGTATGTTTAACATAAGTTTTTTCCACAGTAGTTGGACTCATGGAAATCCGGTTTTAGAATGTTGGAGTTGGCGGTTGACTAGAAAAGTAGGTGGCGGGGCTATTGCGACTCTGGGATGTACAGGTTTGGGATATGGTAAGGAGGACAAACACAATCCAGAACTGGGAGGCGCTGGCGACTATCTTGATGTACTTTTCTTTAGAGAGTGCGGTGAACACGATGTTGAAATCCTTGGAGAAGCATGGGGTGAAGCTATTACATCGTATTTGGATGAGTTCCCGATTGATTGGAATCAACAGGCGTTTAATGATACTGCTCTCGATGCCAAAACCGTCCAAGAATGGGTACTGCTTGGTGATCCAAGCCTCAAAATTGGCGGATACGAGTAGAAATATAGTTTTACAAAGATGACATATTTTTAATGATATATTCTTCACATTTTGAAAAATTCTAAACTAGCAATAAATAGATAGAGTGTTTAAAAAGTTACATTTAATTCTTTTTCTTTTCATACTGTCGCTTCTCCTATAATTTTGTACGAAATAACCTTCCATTATATACTTATCACTCTTTTGTCCAAATTTTTCATGGTAACATTTTTTATTAGCAATAAATATCTTTTATTTGTGGGGAAAAAATATGAAGGCATTAGCACCAGTGGTGGCTGCAAACGAGTCGTTTCCAGACCTGAGTACTTCTAGGATGCTGGTTTTTCCACTCCTCCTCCCTCATCAAAATGAATTTTGGGTTATAGTTTATACTAAAGGACAAAAAGTCGATATTTATACTTTCGGCTTTCTTGAGGGTGCCAGGTCAACGACCGCTTCCCTTAATAGTTACTGACTTCCTAATTTGCATGACCACTTGGTGCTAATTTTAATCTTTAACATCTTTATTAATAGTAATTTTTATAAATAATGGCTTATATATGCAATAAGTAGCGATAGCAATTTTTATATGTAAGTTATCCGCTACTATGTACGGAGGAAAGAAATAATGAAATATTGGCCGTATTTTATACTCTGTTTGTTATTGACAAGCAGTGTAACCACGGTCGGTATTGCGAAAGAAGCTCATAACAACCAGAAAATACTCCAATTAACCTTTTCCGAACCAACAATCACAACAAATGGAGAATTTGTAGAAATAGACATGGAAGGAACTAATGCTCGATTATACCATGCCCGCCAACCTGTTCTTCCTGTTTATACTACTACCATGAGTTTACCATTTGGCACCAAGATACTCGGAATTAGTTGTGAGACTTATGATATCGTAACAGAGCAACTACCTCTTAAAATCAATCCTGCCCCGGATCCAATAATTTCAAACGAACACTCCAAAGTTTTGATACAGAAAATGGATAAAAAAATCTATCATACTGATGAATTTTTTCCGGATAGTTGGATTAGCTATCATACTGGCGCAGGACTTAATGATAAAAATGAACACAAAACTTTTTTGACAATTCGAATCTACCCGGTTAGATATAATTCTGTCATAGATACTATTATATGTGCTAAAAAAATTAGCATAACTATAGATTATAAAGAATCAGAGAATGATCCCTTTCCCGAGATGAGCAGTTTTGACTTATTAATTATTACTCCCTTCAGTTTTTCTCATTCTTTGCAAAAACTTGTCAACCATAAAAATAAAAATGGCATACTTACCACAATTGCAACTCTTGAATCTATATATAGGACTTATCCTGGAGTAGATAAACCAGAAAAAATCAAATATTTTATAAAAGACGCAATCGAAAAGTGGGGTATCACTTATGTTTTACTTGTTGGAGGATTAAAATCAATTATTGCCGGAAGCCCACGAGATAACATTAATGAAGGAACGCGACACTGGTTTCTACCTGTGAGATATGTGAATCTCGTTGATAATGAAGAACTGTATGACCCAGGCTTTATCAGTGATTTATACTATGCAGATATATATGATGCGGAAGGTGAATTTTCTAACTGGGATTCAAATGGTGATGGTATTTTTGGTGGTTGGACAAGTCCCAAAGGTGATCCTATTGGCGATTCCCCTGGAAGATTTTTGGATTATATAGATGTTATCGACTTTTATACCGATGTCTTTGTGGGTAGACTTCCCTGCAGAAATAGATTTGAACTTTCCATTATGGTAAATAAAATAATAGAATACGAAAAAACACCTGCAGATCCCTTATGGTTCAATAAAATGCTGGTTATCGGAGGAGACCCTTATGATGATGTTGAAACAGGATACTTAGAAGGTGAACTTATCGGGGATAAAGCACTTTCTCATATGCCTAATTTTGAACCCATTAAACTCTACGCATCCAATAGATATATCAATCCAGAATATACCCCGCTAACAGAAAATATTATCAGAGAAATTTCTGCAGGTTGTGGATTTCTACTTTTTGATGGCCATGGAGGTCCTTCCTGGTGGAATACATACTGGCCTTACAGCTTCGATGATCTTATTGAAAATGGAGGAATAACAATTTACGACTTTCCGAAACTGAAAAATGGAGAGAAACTTCCAATATGTGTTGTTGGAGGATGCCACTGTGGTTTATTTAATATTTCACTCTTATCGTCTCTGATTGATAGAGATAACTCTCGACATATTTGGTCCTTTGGCAAGCCTGTTCCAGAAAGTTGGGCCTGGTGGCTTACTAGAAAGATCGACGGTGGCTCTATTGCAACTATTGCAAGTACAGGTCTAGGTTACGAAGCAGGCGGAGAATTGGGAGATCTTGACGGAGATGGCGACAATGAGCCGGATTGCGTTGAAGCACTTGGTGGATATCTTGAAACACAGTTCTTTAAAGCCTATGGTAATGGCAGTACTGATCTTTTAGGTGAAACTTGGGGCAGTGCAATAAAACAATATCTAGATACATTTCCAGGTATGAACAACATGAGCGATGCCAAGACCTTAGAACAGTGGGTCCTTTTTGGAGATCCAACGTTAAAAATAGGCGGCTATTCTTAGAATTTTTGTATCATCTACTCTTCTGGCATATAGTTCATCTTGTGTAGTTTTGATGCATATACATATTCATATCTTCGTATAGTATCAGGAAATTGATTCATTATGTCTCTCATAATAGTATGAAATTGCGTTAAGCTCTTTACATGAAACTCCAGCTCTAAATCAGAAATTCCAACCGATCTATCGATTCGAATTAAATGCGGATTTGACTTAACATAATTAATGATATTACCTCTTTGTTTGTAATCTCTCAGATAAACATCAGCTTTAAAGAACCTATATCCTAATTTGAAAAAGTCAATATCTGTTCTAAATCCCTGAATCACTCCTTTTTTCATCAATTTCTTTATTCGATAGTTAACTACAGTTACAGTCGTATTAAGCCGCTGGGCAATTTCCTTAATTGGCATTCGTGCATTTGGGGCTAATAATCTCAATATCTTGAAGTCTAATTCATCAGTTTCTACAGGTTTTCCGCCACCAGTAATTTCGAACTTAGTTCGATTTCCCCTTGCTTCATCACCTAGTAAATAAGAATGGCGATAGCCATAGATTTGAACATAAACTGAGAAAAACTGATTTGCAAAATAATCTCGGTATTTTCGAAGTGTTGTCTCCCAAAAAGAATAGAAATCATTCACATCTTTCACCCACATAATTACAGCGAGATCAAATCTTCCCTCTGCAGTAATTGTCCACCATGTAAGCTTTTGGCTAACAAACCATTTGATAATTTCTTCTTCAACTTCTTGTGTCATATACTGATATACTATGTAAATACGAAAGCTGATGTAGCCTAATTTGAAAGCGTCAATTACGGCGTAAAAATTCTTAATGATTTCAAGTTCTTTTAGCTTATTAATTCTATATGCAACAACTGTCTTTGATAGTCCAACTTTTTTTCCAATTTGTGCAAAGGATTGACGTGAATCTATATCTAATTGATACAATATTTCCTTATCTTTTGTATCTATCTTACTCATTATATTGTACATAATAATAATAGTTTATAAACATTTGCAATTATCGTACAATTTTTTGATGGTAACTTTTATTTATTATTATAAACTATATTATATTATGGAGAAGGGGAAATATGAAGAAAATAGTACCAATCCTAACTATAGGAATATTAGTCCTGAGTGGGCTAGGGGCTGTTGCTTTACCTGAAGCTAATAATAAAATAAAACTTGAAGTTACTGATTCGTTCTCTTTTTCAACACCAATAATAGATCAGGGGGAATATGTGACTATAGCTGTCCAAGAGGCAACTAGAACCTTGAGAGTTTCAGGAAAACCAGAAGTTCCGATGTTACCGTATCAAATAGATTTACCATTTGGAGCAAAAAACATACAGATAGCTTATACGCCATCTAACGAATACGAACAAGAATTGCAAGGAAAAATCAAACCCACTCCACCTACTTTAGAAGGTATCGCTACTAGCAAAGCTACTGATTCACAGATACAAGAAGACCCGGAGGTTTATACTAGTACCGATAGATATCCAGCGAATTGGTTTGACTCAAAGGTAACCTGCGGTTTAAATTCGAATCAACAGCGGGTGACCCATATCTCGCTTTATCTATATCCAATACAATATTCACCTGCATTAAACAAAATATATTACATTGATGAAGCTACTCTAACTGTTTCCTATGATAAACCAGAAACAACAATGTCATTTGAGGAGGAGTACGATCTTGTAATTATTTCACCTGGGATATTTTCAAAGCTACTTCAGAAACTTGTGGATCATAAAAACAATAATGGCGTGAGAACATTTCAAATAACAACAGAAGAAATTTATGATATAGATCGATATCCTGGTATAGATCCACCAGAGCAAATAAAGTATTTTATAAAGGACGCTATCGAGACGTATAACATTTCATATGTGCTTCTTGTTGGAGGGCTAAAACGCTATTTCAATGCTCAAGACAGGGAAGGCTGTAATCAGGGCAGTGAAAAATGGCATTTACCGGCTAGATATACAAATATTAAAAAAACAGGTTTATCTGATCCCGGTGCTTTAAGCGACTTGTATTATGCCGATGTTTACCGAGAGGGAGGTGTGTTTGAGGACTGGGATTCCCATGATGACGATATAATTGCTCATTGGGGCAAATATATGGGAGT
>Ga0209636_10002149_pt1 | contig 20016 bp, 13 predicted proteins | sample DeeMarSWOR152_54_FD_187464 | JGI IMG/M metagenome (GOLD analysis project Ga0209636, IMG submission 187464) | Marine sediment microbial communities from White Oak River estuary, North Carolina - WOR-1-52-54 (SPAdes) (version 2) | ecosystem: Environmental > Aquatic > Marine > Intertidal zone >...
GTATACTTATCCATGCTATTCGCGTTAATCCTGACAAATGAGATGTATAAATGATACAGATCCCTAAACATGTCTATGAAAAGTTCTTGCGCTTTGCTTTGGAGAATGCTAACCCCTTAGATCCACGAAATTGGAAAGAATGCATCGGATTAGTTTTAGGACGAATCACAGAGGATGAGATTCTTATCACAGACATTGTACCCATCGGATCTGGCACTGCAGTTTTTGTTGACATTACAGATTACGAGAAGGTGTTTTCGTTAATTTTACCTAGCAGGATTAACGCTGGAGAAGTCATTGTAGGATGGGCACACACTCATCCTGGACTTGGTCTCTTTCTATCAGGCACAGACATACGTACACAACAGATGTATCAGCAGATGCATCCAAAGGCTTTCGCTCTTGTATTAGATCCCACCAAAATTTCCAAAAATTTCTCTGGATTCAACATCTATCGTCTTGATGAGTTAAGATCTCATCCCAGAACTGTAGATTATTACTTTGACGAGTATTTTGATTTTTTAGCAAGTCGAGAAACCCTTACCTCTGAATTGTATCTAGTTCCAGAAGTCCCAGTCATTATTTCTGCAACCGAAGTTTCTTGGAATGCCATAAATATTATGCTCTCTGGAGATACCGAGATTCCAGTTAATCAACCATTAGAAGTGAAATTGGAAATTAATTTACCCTTTTGTCAATTCATTCGCGTCGAATATCAGATCAATACTGAGAATTTGGCAGAGGATCCGTTCCCAATGCAATTGCTTCATAGTAAGACCATTTACCACGAAATTATCTCGTCAGGCACCCTAAGTATCTTTACTTTTCGCCCCAAAAAGATTAAACCTACCTATATCCGAATCAAAAATCTCTTCCTATCAGATTACCAGCAAAAACTGCAAAAAATGCCCGATTTATGTTTGAAAACTCAAATAAAGGGATAATCTAGAAAAGAAATCTATTGAGCTGCTTGGCGATACTTACGATCCCCATAGAGTCCAAACACAACTAAGGTTAAAAATATGAATAAAACACCGACGAAGGCATAAATAATTACATATGGGGGGGTTGGATAGCTTTTTATAAGCTCAAATGTTATATTTTGGCGATAAAAACTAGTTATTGGTGTTTCATCGATTCCATTTATATGATATTGAACCCGAAACACGAATTTATAGACATCAAAGGTAGGTAATTCCAGAGAAGGAATAATCATAGCTTCGGATTTAGTGGAATTAGGCTCAAGAATGAATTCAACAAGGTTTAATCTAGGATTCTCTGAATCATAATAAATAGAAAGAATAGCAGTACGATTTAGAGTATGTTTTTCTCCTGAAATGACCCTATAGACATCTACAGCAAATTGGTGAATGACTAGACTCTCTGAACGTCCAATGACAGTTGAATAGCTAGCATTTAAGCGAAGAGTTGTCTTATTTACCAGTTGAGGTAGAGGATTTTCTTGAAATTCAGGGCTAAGAGCCTCTGAAATTAAATCTTCTAGAGGGACAAATCTGTTTTGTACCTTTGCTTCGATATTAACCACATCAATAATGAGTAAATCTGTATTAGCATTTACGTTGTTTGATGAGGCTTTGACTACAACTGGGAAAACAGAGAGTTGTTGTTCACATCCACTTGAAATGGTAATTATTAATAATAAAATCATAGCTTTTGCAAATAATTTTATCATTAGCAGTTTCAACCTTATACATCTAGATTAATTGCCCCGTTTTAGTAATTGGGCATTTGGACTTTTATTTCTTATTAAGATATAAGTGTTGAAGCTGTGATGCTTCTTCACTGTCGTTCTTAGTATTCAATCTTGATACATACCTTACAAACCGAGCTGTTAATGAATGGGCACAGAAGCAGCCAGAAGTATAAATGGGTAAAGTTCAGTCGAGAAAGAGGATATTATGCACTTTGTACCGGATGATATCTTCGCGACGACCTAACCTTGCTTCAATTGTATTATGTACGGTTAGAGATTTTTTACTAATTATTGCCCCACCTTCTACTGAATCACTTTCAAAGGTTGTTACTTTAATTGTAGTTTTGATACCACTAATTTTCATAATTTCAGATTCTAATCGTTTAATATCGATTAGTGAGACGTCTTCTGAAGCAAGGTTAACGGTTAACTCTCCTCCTGTAAGAGCGACTCCTCCTTGTACTATAAGATTAGTTAAAGCGGAAAGATATTCCTCAGATTTTTTATCTTTCCATTCTTGGATTCGTTTCAGACTTTCCGTAAATACTTGCTCTAATAACCTTCCTTTAACATTATTTAATTCAATCTTATTTGTTATCCGAAATCGAGATAACTCACGTTGAGCCTTTTGTTCTTCTTCTTTCTCTTTTCCAGCTAAAATCTTCTGTGCTATCCGCTCTGATTCGCTATGAGCTTGATTGAGGATCTCGCTAGCCTCTCGCTTGGCCTTTTCAAGAATAGCTCTAGCTTGTTGATTAGCTTCTTGGATAATTTCGCTTTCAAAATAATCATTTTCAGTCATAATCTTTCCTTTCTCTATTCAACGTTTTTTGGCAAGCATTCTTTCCTACTGAAGGCCCCTACAGTATTAATTGTTCTTCATCCACCTTGTTGAGTTTGAAATGCAAACCTAGATGAGACTTTTTATGTGGTTCTATGTTCAATCGAGTTGCATTACTGGATAGTCTTCAGTTAATAATTCTTCTATAACCGCTCTAATCGCGTTTTGTGCTTCTTTAACCTCTTCTAAATCAAAAAATTTGCTTATTTCCTTTTCAACAAGATATTCTGGTTCCTTTTCACCGTCCTCAGATAAAATTAGGAAGATTTCTTTTTCAAGTACACCACGAGAGAATTTGGCTTTTAATTGGTTGAAAATAATCTCATGCGCAAGCAAAATTTCTAATTGGCGACTACTGATTCGATTGATGACCTCTTCAGTAAGAATCAGAACCGAAAAAACCTCTTTAACCTGATTGACAGAATTCATAGTTAAGACAGGTACAAATATTGGTTCAAAGCGGCTTACTGTATGGATTTGAAAAAGATAAGCGTTCACATTGATTCTATACTTACTTACAAGCTGAGAATATTCCTTAAGGCTCGAATGGATGTTGGCTAATGCACTTTTAGCTTTTTGAAATTCCTTTAAGTGCCTCATTCTTTCAGTTTTCATTTTTTCAACAATAGAAGCCGTAGGGATGATCTTAAGACCCATTCTTATTTTCATCCTTAATTGAACCTCTATCTTTTCTGTAAAATCTTTGAATGGAATGATTTCTCGTTTTTGACGACGAATAGGATGAAGACGTTTGATATCTTCAAAAGCTTTTATCTCTGCTTCTAAAATAGATTGATTTTTACACATGATCCACTTTGTTACCGCAGCAAAATATTGCATTCCTGTTTGAAAAGTTAAAGAATCTAGGGATTGAAATATGGGGATAGAAAATGCAATTAAAAGAAAATCTTCGCCCTCTTGTGAAATTAATTGAAAATAAAACGGACTTATCTTTTTGTTTTCTCGCTGTACTAAGCCATTTACACCGAAAAAACGGACATGATCAATCACATCCAATAATTCTTCATATTGGATGGTTACCCTCTCGAATTCCATTGCCATCCACTCTTCAATAACCAAGTGAAACTGAAACTTTTGACTTGGTGGAATATCTTCACGAGAGCTCATATTACAGAAATTCCTCGTCTTGTTCTAGTAAGAAGATTATCTTTAATGAAGTTAATAACGTCTGCCTGCATGTCGATATGCGACTCCAAAGAGGAATAAGAAAATCCCAAAAGCCATGAAAATAGCTGTTGAACGGCTAATGACTTTTAAATCTCCAGAAACAAAGTTAACTATCTGAAAAAATACAAGAGTCAACCAACCTATGATACTAGTATCCCTACTTGTTGTGAGTCCTTTCCAATACCTCACAATAAGCATGAAAACTCCTATAACCACTGCACCGATATGAAATAATTCAAGAAAGGCTTCTGTGGGAAAGATTTCTGGATCAATGACCAAATAAATAAATTCTAAGAATATAAAGAGTATAGCAGAAATAAGAGTAATAAGAGGGCCTGGAATTCTAACAGTAGGATCTTCTTGTTGAGCTCCTTCATAGATTAAGTATAGAATCCCTCCAATTGTTGCAGAATCCGCTAATATCAATGCTGATGTGTAAATAACATCTAATTGGGTATTCCAAATATTGAAAAGTTTTAAAAAGAAACCAAAAATACCAGCTTGCTCACCAAGAGGATCATAACCAAAATAAAATCCAATAATTACCAGCAGTGGTAATGGTAAATATAGTAAAGTTAGTAATATGGTTTTTCGCTGACTAGAGATCATTTTTCCTTCTTCACACCATTTCAATAAGTATACTGCGATAAAATACCCCCCAAACAGCGAAATAATGGGAGTAATCATAGGGAATAGAAAAAGTATGCCCACTACAAAGTTAAAACCGTAAAAAGCTTTAACTGTGGTCGGTAATCGCCAAACTTCTTGCCCAAAAGATTCATAAGCATCACCAATTTGATATCTACTCCCATAGGTCCAAAAAAAGAAAGGAACAGACATAAAAAGAGGGCCAATCATATAAACAATGATATCCGAAAAGATACGTAAATCATCTGTGTTTAAAAACCATATAACTCCATTAACAAAAACAAAAGACAATAAATAAAAGTAGACAGGGATGAATATAAATTGTAGAATCACCAACAACCGTCCATAATGAATATAGGTTTCGTAATCACTCAATTGATTTTTTACTCCTAACAATAGTTGAGCTTGCTAAAGAAAATACTTCTCTCTTTTTAAAAACATACCTCTCGTGTTCCTTAAAAATAAATTTATTAGGTCATTTTTAAGAGGCCTATCCTTGGATGCTCCAATTAGTATTTTTGTGAGAATACTAATATGAATGATTCTAAAGAAGAGGAAAAATTCCCCTATAAATCGGAATACTATCATTTAATTAAGGGGAAGACTATTTCACGGCGTGGTAGGTGGTGGACAGCGGTTCTTCTAGTCCAAAATGTTGATGATGCTGATAAACGAATTGTGGTTATTCAACGCTGGCAAAAACGTAGAAGAGCAGATCCTGACGCGGAGGGGAAGATCTCTAGCTATTGGGCGCCTGCAAAAGCTTTTACACTCAACTCTAGCAAACCCTGGGAAACTCTCAAAGAAACAGTCGAAGAATGGCTTACAACAAATGATTGGAAATAATTGTGAGTTCTTTCTGAATGGTTTATGTTTAATTTTATAGTAAAAACTGATTTTCAAAAGAGAAGATGATTATTTAGGCATTCTAAGCTATTTTGATGTACTCATATGCCTTCCTGGTGGTTTCAAATCCATAATGAATGGTTTGATAATCTGCACGGAATTCGGCAACTTCAGTAGCGACTTTAGTAGGGTCTTTTTGATCCACAATGACTGATTTAAAGAATTCAGCAATCCTTTCCATTTCTTTTTCCTTCATCCCCAATCGAGTAATTTCCTGTGATCCAATACGAATTCCCCCTGGGTTCCTATAATTACGCTTTTCTATGATATCCCAAGGGAGAAGATTGCGATTAGCGACAATATTAGCCTTTTCTAATCTTTGTTCGACATCTTTTCCCAATCCAATCGTATTTTGAAAATTACTGATGTCAACAAGTAGTGTATGAGATTCCGTAAAGCCTTTATCGGGACATACTACTTGGAAACCTCTTTCATACAACGCTTGACCCAAAGCTTTTGCATTAATGATCACTTGTTTAGAATAAGGAAGACCATACTTTTTGAATTCAGTAGCAGCAACAGCAAGGCCTGCAACATGCATCAGATGGTGATTAGATGTTGTACTAGGAAAAGCTGCAGCTTTTATTTTCTCTGCAAGCTCTTCTCTAGCTGCTAAAACGATTCCTTTCTGAGGACCTGGAAAGGTTTTATGAGTGGACATTGTCATTGTATCAGTTCCTTCTTGTAAAGGATCTTGGAACTGTTTAGCTGCGATCAATCCTGCGACATGAGCAGCATCATAATTTATGTGAGCCCCAACTTCATGAGCGACAGGTTCTAATTCCTTTACAGGATGAGGAAATAGAAAAACACTCGCTCCAAATTGAAGGAGTTTTGGTTGTTTTTCTCGAATGGCTTTGATAGCAGCATCAACATCAATATTTAAGCCATAACGATCAAAAGGAATGTAATCAACTTCCAATCGGGAAACTGCTCCAGCTGTCCCACCAATGAAAGCTCCAGTCTTGGCTTTTAATGGCCCAGACGAGATGTGTCCTCCCACAGGAATAGAAATAGCCATCATCTTATCATTGGCTTGAGTAAAAGCAGAATAGACTGTTAAATTTGCAACAACGCCAGAAATTGGGCGAGCATCAATGAATGGTGCTTTAAAAATCTCTTTTAGCAACTTTAGACATAATTCCTCAATTTCATCAAAGTATTGGTTCCCTGGATAGACTCGTTCACCTATCCAACCCTCTGCATACCGATGCACAAGATCAGAAATGGCAGCTTCCCGTACTGCTGGGCTTGTCACATTTTCACTTGCAATAAGTGGGATTGATTTACTCCAGTAATCATGATGTTTTTCCAAAATGGATCTAATTTTTATAAAATCAGGATCTAAGGCCATATACTTCTCACCAATCGTATTCTTTTAGTAGTTCTCGTCATTTGAATTAACTGATTACGATAACCCAGAAATCGCCAAAATTTAAAAAAATTCTCAAGATGTTTATAGATATCTAACTATGTATTTGATATGTTCAGAATACTGCTTATTCAAACCTCTTTTTACTATAAAGAGATTTTTATTCTACTTAAGAGTCACAAAGAAAAAATCAATTGAATTGATGATGTGATCAGTAATGAAAACCCAGCTTTATAACTGGCATGTTAAGAATGGTGATATGATCAATTTTTCAGGATTTAAAATGCCTGTAATGTATAGCTCCATTAAGGAAGAGCACATGGCTGTAAGAAACGCCGCTGGTCTTTTCGATGTCTCGCATATGGGGCGGATGTGGATCGAAGGACATGATGCAGAAAAATTTTTGAATTTACTTGTACCCCGAGACCTGAAAAAAACTCAGGTGGGTAAAGCAGCATACACATTCATGTTGAATGAACAAGGAGGATTTCGAGACGACATAGTTTTCGCAAGAATTGAAAATAATAAGTGGTTACTAGTTTGGAACGCAGGAAATCTTGAAAAGATCAAATTATGGATGAATGAGTTCAAAAATATCCTTACCCAATTCATTGATCTAGACCTAACTTTAGTAGAAATCTCTTCAAGCTCCGCCATGTTTGCATTACAAGGTCCAAAAGCACATCAAGTGTTATTAAATGCTTTTAAGGGAGAAATCGAGCCTCCGCTTCCTTGGCGTGCTTTCCCAGTATCATCTAATGATATTGATTTAATACTGTCTGGAACTGGTTACACTGGAGAAAAAGGATGTGAAATAATTGTTCTTGATACCACTTGTGAAGATCCATCGAAAGCAAATAGGATTTGGAACCTTGTTCTTGAGGCGGGTAGTAGACCATGTGGACTTGGAGCGAGAGACTCTCTTCGGTTAGAAGCAGGATTAGCTCTTTATGGAAATGATATTAACGAAAAAATTAATCCTATTGAGGCCGATCTATTTTTTCCACCTTTCATTCATATGGATAAACCCTATTTCATCGGAAAATCCCAATTAGAGAATTTATCAAAGAAAAAATCCAACCATATCCGCATTGGATTTATAGCTCGTAAGAAAGGGCCAAGTCCAAGACCAGGAGTCAAACTCTTTAAAGAGGAACAAGAAATTGGATTTGCAACCTCTGGGGGATTTTCACCCCTATTGAACCTTGGGATTGGGATGGGGTATATAATCACAGATTTGAATAAGGAAGGAGTTTCCATTCAGTTTGAAGTTCGTGGAAAATTATATGAAGCGGAGATCATTAAATTTCCCCCGTTTGATACTGAGAAGTATGGTAAAAATAGAAAGTAGGCTGGATTAGAATATTAATTCCAATCTAAATCTCTATTCTTGATTATTTTTTCCTTTTCTTATCTTTATCACTTTCTCCTGCTTCTCCACTGATGGAACCTAATTCAGATAGAGCATCTGAAAATAAATCAGCTAAATCTGGTGTTTTTATCAGAGATTCCTCTGTTTCTTTCATAGGAGTGATTTCTTGATACTCTACTTGGGGGACATCAAAAATATCCTTTGTTGCAGATTCTTCTTCTTGTATCAAAATATCCTCGATTGAATCAGTTCGAGTCTCTGTTGTAACGACACTCGGTTCTCTCAATGCTTCCTCAAAGATGCCATCTTTTATGTCTTCTGCAACTTCTTTGGCCTCCTCCTCTTGAATAATTTTTTCATGAGGGAGTAAATCAGGAGCTGCAACTGACACATCACTTGGAAGCTCTTCTGGCTCAATCTTTGGTTCTACAAGTTCCTCTGTTGAAGATGGTAGAGTTCCTTTCTTCCATAGCCGTCCAAAGCTATCTACCTCCCATTCTTCATCCTCTGGTATCCCCTCTTCTCTGAATTCTGGTTCTGGTCGCTCAGCCTCAATAGAAGGAGTTTCCACCCGTGGAATGAATAGAGATTCCACTTCTTCCTCTGACAGAGCGGCCTGTTTCACTTCTTTTTCGTGAGGAAGCTCCTCTACAGGCGGGTGAAGCTCTTCTAGAGATATTCTAGCTTCCCTTGGAGGAACCTCTTGACCTGGAGAAGGTGCTGCGGAAAATAAGGTACTTATTTCTGCATCTGTAAGAGCTGCTGTTTCAGGTACTTCTGGTTCTTCATAAGGGAGTGGTTCGATAATTTCTTCTAATTCAGGTCGTGAAATTTCAAGTTTATCTTCACTAGGAGCTTCTACAGTACTCGATTCAATAGCTCTAGTCACGGGAACCTCATCTAAAACAGGGAAGATTACTTCTTGATCTACTTTAACTTGAGCTTTTTCGGGGACTTCTTTACCAAATTCTTTTATGACACTTACGAATTCTTCGTCAATCTTTTCATCTATCTCCTCTTGAGAGGATTCAACAGAAGTAGTGACTTCTGGTGTTGGAGGAACAATTGCTTCTGTTTCAACGAGCTGAGGCACTGGTTCAGGTTCTTCTTCTAGTTCAACAGTTTCTATTTTTCCAATTTTCTCCTCTACGTGAACCATTCGCTGTTCTGCTAGCATTGCATAGTCTTTCTTATATTTCTTAGGTTTGATCCCAAGTTCATCAATGTATTTCTGAATTAACTCTAAACGATCGTTATCCTTGACCTCCTCCGCGTGATGTAACATAAAGACTAAGATTCCTCCAATGTTTTCTTTTTTATTTATCATGGAACTTAAACGAGTCATGTAATCAAGATAGGTGTACACGATTTTGAGATTATCTGATTTGATAGCAACCTCAATAAGATTATACATTACGTTGAATAATTCGTCAAGATCCTGAAGCTCCTCGAACTTTTCCAATGTTTCTTGGAACGATGCGAGAGCAGCGACATTATTAGAAGAAATTAAAAATTCTGTTAAACTGGTAAGTAATTGGGCTTCATATTTGTCAGCTTTATATTTCTTACATATGTTTATACCTCTCTGATAGGCTCTAATAGCTTGTTTAGGAGAGGGAATCCGTTCTGCTAGTTTTGTATAGAGCGTCACAACGCCTTCAAAATCATTCAAGCTGCGATAGAAACTTGATGCTTGATAGGCATATTCTGATGCCAAATCTGGGTTTTCTGAAGCTACAAACACTGCAAATTTTTGTATGATTTTTGCAGTAATTAATCGTCCTTCTCCACCAAATCTATCTTCAGCAGTTTTAATAACGCGATCTGTGTATTCTCGTGCGTCCTCGAGTAAGGAATTGTTAATAAGTTCTTGAATAAAATCGAAAGAAGCTTGTAAAACTTCTACAATTGGTTTTTCAGTTTTTTCTAAGACAATTGCCATTAAGCGTGAAGCATGGGGGATTTGGTCAGCGTTTAATAATTTATAGGTATACTTATTTGCAATTCGGTCTCCTTCATCTCCCCATCCCTCATCATATGTTGAAATTACAAAATTAACAATAGCCTCTGCATTTTCTTCAGAAATTTCATTGGACTTAAGCATATCATCGAAAATCTTTTCTGAAAAAGAAAAAAGATCCTCAAATGGTGGGTTCAATACCTGTTTAGCTGTTCTAATTAGCTGAATATCAGGGTATTTATGGAATAATGGTTCCAAATATTTACGGGTAATTTTCTTGAATTCAACTTTTTCTCCCCGAATCTCCATAATTCGGCGGAAAATCTGAAATGCAGATTCTTGATCTTTCGCCTCATATAAAGTATTAAAAATCATTTGCAAAAATTCAAGTGCCTTCTCTCCTTGATTCTCCTCATCTAACAGGTTTGCAACTTCTAAACCAAATTTTGCAGAAGTTGCTGTATCTCCTCTATCTAATGCATTTTTTGAGTAATCTTTCATGGCAGTAATTGCCAGTTTGTGCTTTTTATGACTCTTTCCAAATCTAAGGATTAAATCTGTCATTCGATTTGCTTCTTCAAATTGTTCATAGCTAAGAAATTTATCACGAATCTCTTCAAGGTATTTCATAACTTTAGTGATGTCACCTAATCGTTCATAATATCGAGCATTCTGAACACTAAAGATATAAGCGTCTTGAAACTTTCCAAGCTCCAACTGTTTGTCAATCAGAGGTGAAACAATATTAATACAATTCTTATAGTCCTCTTTCTGCTCTATTTCTTTAAGAATCGAATCTGTTATCCGTTGAGCTAATTCGACTGAATTTTCAAGGATCTGTTTTTGAAAAGAAATTAATGTTTCCATGGATCCTTCAGGATCACCCATTTCATGATAAACTTCTGCTATTCTTTGGATATAATATTCAACTAAATCAAATCTTTCAGTATTTTCTAAAATATAATCAATAAATCGAGTCATACTATCAATTGTTCTAGTATAATCCTGGTGCTTTTTCTGGATTATAACCAACTGATTCATAATAAATGCAGCATTATCAAATTTGTTTAATTCCTGTAAATCTTTAATAAAACCTTGCAATACTTTATAGTCAACTTGATCAGTTTGGATCATTAAATTTGATGAATATTTCATATACTCGAAAACCATGTCTAACTGGTTATATTCTCTTAATTTTGTTATGAAATTCTGACAGAATTTAATAACCTCAGTGATTTTATCTCCAGTTGATAACAACCGTGAAAGCTCTTGATTAACCATCTCCTGTGCTGACAAGATCGCGTGGTTCACCAATAAATCATCAACGTATTTAATAACGATCTTTTCTCGCTTCCTTGCATCACCGATTGTCTGAAGAGCAGCTTGAATGTATGCTTTTGCTTGGTCTTTCAATCCTAATTTTCCAAATAAATCACTGATTATTAACTGTTTTTCAACACGACGTTTTTCATCAGTCTCATATGCCTTTTCAACAAGAGATTCTACAAATCTTATATAATCTTGTGCTGCTTTCGTTTCTTTTAGATCTACCAGCCCCCTAACGATGTTTAAACTAAAATCAATTGCCTCAGGGATTTTGTTTAATTCATAAAAAAGCTTGATTGCTTTATTCCCATATTCACAGGCTTTAACGTAATTCTCTGAATCTAATAAAAAGGTTGTACTTTCAACAGTTACTTCTAGTGCTTTCTCTTTTTTATCTTGGGTTTCTAAAGATATTAATAACTGATCAACATATTTTAAATATGTTTGTTTGTCATTTACTTCCTGTAAAAGATTCAATAAATTTTCAAGAGATTCAAGCAACTCAAAATGTACTTTCCGCTCTTCTTGTGATTCGAAAGCTTGATCTAACAGATAACCTATTTCTTCTTGATAAGCAGCTTTCTGTGGAGTATCAGCAATTTTACTCAATTGTTTAACGGCATAACGGGCATAGCGTAGCGCATTTTCCTCCATAACTGATGGAAGTCTTGCATTTTTATAGAATTCAACCTGTGTTCTGCCAAGCTGTATAACATACTTAAGAGTCTCAACATTTTCCTCGTCAGATAAATAATGGTCTAATAATAACCCACAAAGATTAGCAGCATTCAAATAGGATTCACTAGATACTAACTTTTCCAATGAGTCTAAAACGAACTTATGAGTAGAATCAACATCAATCTCTAATAATTCTTCAACTAACGCGTTTCTGAGCTTTATTGCTTTGGTAGTCTGCTTTTTCTCCTCGAAATAATCTAAGAGCTTTTTTCCGAACTGAAGAATCCCTTTTATGTTTTTTTCTCTTCTAAAGCGTTCAAGAAGGACTTCTGTTATTCGTGCAGCGGCTTTAAAATCGTTTTCTGCTTCATGTTGTTCAATAATCTGCAAAAAATGACCAACAGCCACATTGAGTATGATATCACTCATAGGTCGCTTAGTAAGCTGCTGAATTGCCTTGAATACTTTCTCCGAGGCGTCATAAAGATAACTAAAGGAAATTTGTGGAATTTTTTGATTAATTAACCTAGCTAGTTCATCTTGATCAATCTTAACCTTGGTCATATCGGAATACGACCCATCTTTTGTTTTAAATCGAACAAACCAAGAGTTCATCTGGCGTAAAATAATACAAACTACCCCACCTGTATGCTCAATTTCAACTTCTTTAACAGGTAGTGGTTGACCTTCATTTACAAATGTCGTAACTTCTGAAATAAATTGATCGAAATCTTCAGCTTTAGAATATCCAGAAACATCCAGCATCGACAAATCGACCATGGCCATTTCATCTTCAGATTCTTCTACTTCTGAAATAGTAGTTATAGGTTCTTCAGTACTTGATATTGCGTGAATTTTTGGGATTTCTTCTATCTTATCAGTCTCTAAATAGTCCTCAGGATGTAAGATGATTTTCTGTAGCTCCCCTGCTGTATCATAAATAGCGGAGAACGAAAGAAAATCAATCCCTGACTCACTTATCATTGCAACAAGAATATCTTCACTTATGGCGTCTTTATGAAATTTCTTCCGAATTACAGGAGTCTCATTTTGATACAGGATAATAGCATATTTACCGTCACGACAATAATATACCTCTGCATAACCTGCTTGAGAATAGGGCATCTCAAATTTCTTGAGTAATTTATCACCAGAGTCAATAAAAATCTTGGATTCAGGTTCAGCAGAAATTTGAACATCAGCAGATTCTTCTTTCACAGCTGCTATTGGAGCAATCTCTTCAAGATCCTTTGTTTCAGAAGGTTGAACGACAATCCTTGGTTCTTCCTCTTCAACCATTAATTGTTGAAATTCTTTTTTGATTGTTGTTAAAAGAAGTTCTGCGACATCAAAAATAGCTGAAAAACTGAAAAATTCAATTCCCACATCACTCAATAGATCAACCATATTATCCAAGCTTAACTGTGATTCTGAGACTGAAGAAGACTTGAGGTGACGTTCGTGTTGATAGAAAGTAAAAATATATTCATCACGACTCAAACTATCCCTTATTTCACATTCAACGCCCGAAGTGGAGGGTAGTTCCAATCTAATCTGTTTTTCTTCATGAGTTGCCATCTATTATCCCTTGGTGATGTTGATCAATAGCTAGGTACCAATACAAGAGAAATTGCCAAAAGGTTGTTCAATGAACGCTCTTTCTACTCAGTTGTTTAGTAACTTTTCCGTTCTAAAAGTTTTCCAATTTCACCAAAAATGACTCAATGTCTAAAAAGTGAATCGATTTCAAAATTTTTGTTGAAATTTACAGACATTTGCCTCTAGAATTCTCTAGGAGTCGTCATTTTAGGTAACATTATTTGGAAAATTTTCGTATACAGTATGCGCACAATTGGAACATCAAAAAACGTTCTTAGAATTCGTAAACCTAGATATCGTCCAGACTCAAGGACTTTCCCTTCAAGTGATATCTTATCTATCCAGAAAGGCTTGCGAAATAAACTCATGATTAAATGGTAATTAATAATAGTAATAAGATCCCAAGCTCTTTTAATATGTTGTTCAGGATAATTTAATACTTCTCCCATACTCATTCGAACAATCTCAACGATATGATAGATATCAATTTTACTACCAAAAATCTCACGAGAAGCCCACAACAGATAGAGACATCCTCCGCAATATGTCATCATGGCATCTGCCCCTGTTGCTTCTGCTTCTTGAAACTTCTTCTTTGACGTAGCCATTATATCAAACACGATATTTATGGGATGTTTCCATGAAGCTCCAGCACCAAATCCGCAACAAAGAGAATTTGCTTTGTTATGTTTCATTTCAACAATTTTACAACTGGAATGATTTAGTAAAAGTCTGGGAGAATCCCAATACTTCCCTCCACCTGCTTTAGAATAACAGTTATCGTGAATAGTGACCTTAAGATTTAATTTCTTTTTAATAGGAATCTCACCGTCATTGATTTTAGTAAGTAATAACTCATGGAAGTTTTGAACCTCACAATCATGTGTAACACCCATTTCAAAGGGATGTACATTAGTTAACATCCAATGTACAGCATCCAACGCTGGCACCACTCTCTCGACCTTCCATTTCTTGAAATCACGTCTACATTTCTCAGCAATGTGTTTAACTACATCTAAATACCCTCCTTGATACAAATAGCCTCCACCCTCCCAATGATCTAGCGCATCAATAGGTGTGAAGTATCTTAGTAATTTACTATTATCAAAAACGAATGGTAAAAGGTGAAGATAATTACTAATGAGAAGAATAGTTCCTTTTGGAGTTTGAGCTTTCCATGTATTAATCCAAGAAAGCTCTTCAGATGTCATGAAAACGCGTAACATCTGCCAGATATTATCCTTCATCGTAGGACATACAAATCGATATATAGGTGGGGCACCTCTTCGTTTATAGAGCTCGTTCCACCGCTCTAAGATTAATTGGTAAGGTTTACAATTGATAGGACAATATAGATTGCAAGAAAAACATGTGGTGCAGTGTGACAAGATGTATTTGCTTTCATGACCCTCAATTAGATTATTTATTTCTTCTTTTGCCACTTTTAAAGGAAGTTGAAGTTCAGGGCAAAGGTGGAAACACTCACCACATCTTGTGCACGAATACTCATTGAATATTGCCTTGTTCCGAGATTTTGTATTCATATTGGTACACTCTTGAAGACAATACTAATTCTAGTAGGTATTTTCTTTGGGTTTTTCCGGAATTGGTGGAAGAGAGAAGGTCTTCCCTGACCACATTTTGGGGATTTGATTCTTTATAATCCCCCGAAACATCTTAGATGCTGTTTGGTTTACCAAACGTTTAGGATTTTCTCTAATAGCAAGTTGTAGTAATTCTATAATGTGATAAATCTCCATTCCAAATCTTCTAAAATAAAGTTTCTTAGATACATGGTATTGTTGATTACAACCTGAACAATACACACATAAAATGTCAGCTTTCGTTTGTTTTGCTAGATTTAAATTTGTTACTGTTGCTTTACGCATATTAAAAGGATGATATGCTGAATCTACGCTGAATCCTGCCCCAATCCCACAACATCTCATATTTTCTCGGTTATAAGGAAGCTCAATAACCTTACATCCAATTGTCTCTAAAATTCTTCGGGGAAAATCCATATATTCATCCCCAAACATTTTTGCATAACAAGAATCTTGAATGGTTACTGTTAAATCCAACTTATTAGTAATTCTAATTTCATCAGCTTCTAATCGGTTCCATAACCATTCAATGTAAGATGTAATAGACTCAAATTGATATTTGAGTCCATACTCAGGTAGAACATTCCGAAACATATTTGTGCCAGCAGTACAAAGAACTAAGAGCTTTTTAGGGTTTAGGAAGTTAAACCATTTGTCTAATCGTTTGCTGACTTCTTTTAAAGCTTTTATATGGCCTGCTCTGAACAGTGTTTCTCCACAACAATATTCAAGTCGTCCTCGAATGTCACATCCTTCAAATAGACTTGATTGTACAAGCGTAGGGGTGAGAATCACGTTACAACCAGGATATGTTAAAGTATCTCTTTCAAGAGGATCTAAACTCCTCCATTTCTCTATAATATCCCTTTCTTTATGTGTCATTCTTTCCAAAGTGTAAGTTCGAAAATTGGGGTAGAAAGGAGACAAAGTCATAAAATATTTTCCTCGAATCCTTAAACCTTCACGTTTATACTGTTCTTGCCAGCGTTGAAGGATCAGGCTTGTTGGATTACATTCTTTTTTGCAATAGAAATTGCAGGTGAAACAACTTTGGCACTCGGATAATATTTTTGTTGGATTTCCAGCTATTAAATTCTTCATTCCTTCTATTGCTTGATTTAAGGATAGATCCATGATAGGACAATGAGTGAGGCATTCACCGCATTCATCACATTGCTCGAATTTGAACGTGCTGAAAAAATTACTAGTAATTGGCTCCAATTTCCTATTCATTCTATCCAAATCCAACAGTTGATTATTATACCTGTAATTATCAGTCTTCAGATAGATTTTTCAACATAAATTTGGAGTAAATTCAAAATTGTTTCAACTGATTTCTCCATGGCAATAACAGGGACGAATTCTTTTTTACTATGAAAGTTTATGCTTCCAGCAAAAATATTGGGTGTAGGAAGTCCCATATAACTTAACCGTGCACCGTCAGTACCACCACGTACTGGTTTGCGGATAACTTCAACACCAGCTCGTTTGATAGCCTCTTCTGCATAATCAACAACATGAGGAACCTTATCAAGTTGATATTTCATATTTTTATATTGCTCTTTTAGATCAAACTCAATCTTGGCTTTAGGATTTTGTTCCTGTATCTGTTTAATAATTTCTTCAATTTTCTTCATTTTTTGATGGAGTTCAGCTAAATCAAAATCACGTAATATAAAACGCAATTTGGCCTCATTTACAGACCCTTTAGCTGACAAAACGTGATAATAACCCTCTCTTTTTTCAGTTGTTTCAGGTGCTTGATCTTTAGGAAACTGGGAAATGATATCACCCAGAATACGTACAGCATTGACCATCTTGTCTTTGGCATAACCAGGGTGAAAATTAAAACCAGTAATAGTAATAGAACCCCCTGCTGCATTGAATGTCTCTGATTCCAATACACCCATCTCATCACCATCAATAGTATATCCAAAATCTGCGCTTAACGATTTAACATCTAAAGCTTCCACTCCATGACCCACCTCTTCATCTGGTGTGAAAACTATTTTAATAGTTCCATGCTTAATGGATGGGTCACTAACTAAAGTAGCTATAGCGGTCATAATAGCAGCAATCCCTGCCTTATCATCCCCTCCAAGCAAAGTTGTACCATCAGACGTTACAACATCACTCCCAATAAACTTTTTCAAACTAGGTGTTTCTTGGGGAGAAATAACAAGATTAGGATTACCTGGAAGAACAATATCTCCCCCATCGTAATTTTTAATGATTTGGGGTTTAATATTTTCCCCTGGTTCTTCTGGGGAAGTATCCATATGAGCGCATAAACAAAGAACAGGAACTTTATCAGTTAAATCCTTCGAAAGATTCGATTGAAGTGTTGCGATAACATAACAATGTTCATCTACAGAAGCATCCATTAAACCAAGCGCTTGCAATTCTGTGACCAATAAATTGGCCAGATTAAACTGTCTTTTAGTACTAGGAATTTCAGTAATATCTTCCTGACTTGTTGTATGAATTGAGACATATTTTAGAAATCGGTCCAATACAGATGACATAAACACACCAACTATACCAGCCAGCTAGAAGGTTTTGTTAAAGGCTTTACTACTTAAAAACTAAGAGAAAATCTTAATTAGAATACTTGAAATAGTCGTTACCATTTGTTTTCACCTATGATTATTAGGAGCGACAAATTTGGAAGATATATTACAGTATGTTCTAGATCTGGGGAAAGGGGATGAATATTTAGACATCCGATTGGAATACTTTCAGAATATAATGATTAAATCAATCAATGAGGAAATAACAAAGGCATTTACTTACCAGAAAAAAGGCCTTGGAGTTCGAGTTTTGTCTAATGGTGCTTGGGGATTTGCAAGTACTCAGGATTTAAGCAAAGACCAATTAGAAAAAACTGTTGATATTGCTCGAAAAATGGCACAGGTCGAATCGAGCCGGACAAAGACCCCAATTCAATTGGCAGAAATTCCAGTCTCAATAGACCGAGTTGAGGTCAAATGTAAAATTGATTTTCGGGAAATTCCACTTGAAGACAAAATCAGAGATATTTTAGGATGGCATAAAGAGATTCATTTATCTGATAACATAGTGAGAACTATTGTTGATTACGCTACTATTTCCGCAAGAAAATTTTTTTGGAGTAGTGAAGGAACGAAGTTAGAATTCATTCGCCCAATCGTTAATGTAAACTTAGGAGCTGTCGCTAAGGGCGAATCTGGTGTACAGGCATATTATCAACCGTGGGGGGGAACTACTCCTGATGTTGGGGGGACAGGCGGCCATGAAATTCTCGGCAAGAATGGGGACCTCACTGAGACTTGTTACAAAACAGGAGAAAAAGCTTTGAGTTTAGCTAACGCTAAACCAGCACCAAATCTCCGAAACATCCCCATTGTTTTCGATCCATCTTACATGGCACTACTTGTCCATGAAATTGTTGGACATCCATCTGAAGCAGATCGTGTTCTTGGATGGGAAGCAGCATGGGCTGGGAGTACGTGGTGGAAGGGAATGAGTGAAAATGAGGGAAATCCCACTAAGATTGGATCTAAATATGTTACAGTTTATAATGATCCAACAATTCCAAAAAATTTCGCCTACATGTTATATGATGATGAGGGAACGCCATGTAAGAGAACAACTCTGATCAATGAGGGAGTTCTCACTGAACGTATGCATTCACGTGAGACTGCTTTCATTATGGGCGTAGAACCGAATGGTGCCATGAGAGCAAACACGTATGAATATCATCCTATTATTCGTCAAATCAATGTTTATTGGGGGACTGGAGATTGGAAGGCAGAGGAAATAATAGAGGACACCAAAGATGGTGTCTATCTCCTTGGTGCCAATATACCTTCTATTGATGACCAGCGATTTAATTGGGCAATTTCAAGTCAAGAAGGATTTTTAATTAAGAATGGAGAATTAACCGATCACTTTTACTCATGTACAGCAACAGCAACCACCCCGGCCTTTCTTCAAAGTATTGATGCTCTTGCTGGAGACGATCAGCTATTATTTTGGTCTGGATGCGGAAAAGGAGACCCAATGCAGGGTGGAACTGTTTCTAATGGAGGGCCAACAATGCGTGGAATTGCGACATTAAAAGGACCTGGAAGCTGATAAGAGGAGATACAGATGCAAGATTATTCAGAACGTTTAGAATATGCTTTAGTAAAAGCAAGAGGAAAAGAAAATACAGCTCAGGCTGAAGTATTTCTGGGCGCGAATCATCTATTAACTCTTCGGTCAGCAGTAGGAAAAATTCTCGAAAGTAAAGTCATACAGGATGCTGGGATCGGAATACGTATTTTAACAAAGGACAATGGCTTAGGATTTTCTTCAACGTGTGATCTCTCTGATAAATCGATTTTAGATGTCATTGAAGAAGCAATAGCACTATCAAAATATCGTAAAGTCAATACGGAATTCTCTTTTTCGTTTCCTCAAAAAGCTAAAAGAAAATGTACTTTCTACGATAAACAATTAGTTGAAGCGATTTTCTCTTACGATAAAATCAATGATCAAGTCAACCAAATGTTACAAGAAACTTTAGATCAGGATCCAGCTATTAAAGAGTCAGCAGGACCAACTCATTTAGTAGAATACTCCAAACAGATCATGAATACTAATGGTGTAGATGTGTCAGAGAAGGGCACTTTCTGGAATATAGAAGTGCTAGCTGTCGCTGAATCATCTACAGATAGACGGGAAGGGTCAGATTCTTCTGCAGGTTGGAATATTAGTGAAATTGATACATCCTCCCTTTCATACCATGCAGCAGACATGGCTGTACGGAGTCTTGATGGCCAAAG
>Ga0209636_10002151_pt1 | contig 20003 bp, 14 predicted proteins | sample DeeMarSWOR152_54_FD_187464 | JGI IMG/M metagenome (GOLD analysis project Ga0209636, IMG submission 187464) | Marine sediment microbial communities from White Oak River estuary, North Carolina - WOR-1-52-54 (SPAdes) (version 2) | ecosystem: Environmental > Aquatic > Marine > Intertidal zone >...
CCAGAAGGATCAACCCTCCCACTGCAAGAAGAATGTATAAAGAGTTGATATTGCCTGTGGGTTGGGTATCGGAAAAAAGGTGCATTCGTTTCAGCTGATCAAGTGTGAGCACACGGCCGTCGTCTGCGCGGACATGGCGGTTGAAAGCTTCCTGGATCTTGGCCACCACATCCACAGCCGAATGACCTTCAGCCAGCATGATATAGGAAGCAAGCTGCTGGCTCAGCCAGTTCTTGAAGAAATCATCACCGGTCAGGACCCTTACACTTTCAATAGGCACCATGAAATCGGGGCGGATGTTTGTGTATCCCGGACGGTTCTTCATCACGCCGGTCACCCTCAGGGACATCGAATTGAGGAGAATCAAGGTTTTGCCCAAAGGATCCTCCTTGCCGAAGTACTTTGTGGCCATATCCTCGGTGATTACAATCGAGTTGGGGTCTTCCAGGGCTGTAGCCTTGTCTCCGGCAACCAGAGGAAAAGTGAACATCTTCAGGATTCCGGAATCGACAAAGCGTACACCATCTTCATAAAATTTTCGATCGTCATGAGTCACTTGGATCTTTCTGAGCTCGGCGATCCTAGCGAAATGAGTGACTTCTGGAACTTCTTCGCACATAGCCGGCGCGAGCGGGACCGGTGAATATGTGGATTGGAAGGTTCTCTCCAGTTGTTTATGCTCGACATTAATACGGTAGATCCGGTCGGCATTTTCATGGTGGCTTTCGTACTTGAATTCATACTGCACGACCAGGATAATGAGCATTGCACAGGCGATGCCGACCGAAAGTCCGACAATGTTGATGAATGCGTATCCCTTTTTCCGGTTCAGGTTGCGCAGGGTGATTTTTAAATAGTTTTTAAACATAGTCAACCTCCATCCACCAGGAGTCTCACGGCAACGTGGAAGGCATCATATCTGCCCGTGAGATCAAATTTAACTGACATTCCTTACTTTATTCAGCAATAAATATGCCAATAATACCTCCTGGGGTCTCCCAAAGCTTATTCAACACTCTATGTCCATTCTCGAACAACTTATGTTCACATCTGAACGGGAATAAGGCAGATCGCAGTTCTTATGAATAATTCAGGCTAGAAGGAATGGAAAAATCTGTGTTCTGGATGGCTTCAGTTAACCTAAAAATATCGCAACTGTCCAGAGAGCGATCGATCCGAGGATTGTGCTAGCATAGGACCAGCGCGGACGCCGCTCAAAAAGAATGCTTCCGTTTTTGCCAACAAAAAATCCCAAAGGTACAAGTAGTGCTGCGATAACAGTGATAATGCTCCCACTGATAAAAATGTGGTGGAATGACTTTGAAAATCCCCCCCCTATCCAATATTCATAGCGAAAGACATAGGTGATCAAAAGAGCGAAAAGTGCATTATTCCCCAAAGCACTCAGCATGCCTGTAGCACCCCATCTGAGTAACGCTTGTTCTTTGTTTTTTACGAGCAAAGAGGAAAAGACATCAAATGTGGCGCCTAAAAGGAAGATTCCGAGAAGATGGCAGTAGGAAGGGGCCGTATTTGCCAAACGGAAGAGAACAGCAAATGCCCCGATCAAGGCCGAAGAACCGGGCTTGTTAATCATGCCGCGGGATATCGCCAGTAAAAAAAGAGCCATAACCGTTAGGATAACCGATGAATTTTGAACCTCATTCCGATATAAGATATCTCCCAGGAAGACTTCATTTATTCCCCAGATTGAGCCGAAGAGAAACAGCCACATTATAGGTTTAAATTTTTTCATTTTTTTTATCCTTTCTTGACAAGGACAGAGTGATACATTCCGGGTCTTCCGGTATCCCCTCCAGAGAAAAAATCATTCCCATCAGGACCTGTGTGAATATTTTCTGGACAAAGGGATTCATAGGAATGGAGACATCGTTAATATTAAGTAGAAGTTGCGGCTCCTTTTCATAAGGATAATTTTCCAGGAAATCGGCAATTTTTTCAATGTCTTCCGGATGAAACACAGGAATGTCCTTTCCCTTATCAAAATCTGAAACAACAGCGATCAGTTCTTCTGGAGAGCATGATATTTTTTCAGAAAATCCTTTACGCAAAACTTCGATTTTTTTGAGTTTTTTATCTGAACTCGCTCCCTCCACCAGGATAAAGTCGCTGCACTTAAGATACTCTCTGGAAATCTTTTTGACATCGAGTTCGGTCTTTTTTTGCTCAAAGACAGCCATTCCATCTGGAGAATACATACAGACAAAATCGGATCCAGCTTCCCTAAATTGGGCTGTGTCTTTTCCCTGTTCTTCGAGGTCAAAACCATGGGCGCAGTGTTTTATGACTGATACAGTGTACCCCCTGCTTTTGAGCTCACCAATCAGTTTCCGAATTAGTGGTGTTTTACCTGAATCGGAAATTCCAACAAAAGCAAATATTTTCATCAAATTATCATCTTATCATGAATAATCCCAAACAAATTGTATAATCGGGCATATTCGATGTCAAATTCACAATTTATTTCATCCTAAAAATCCTCCGCTTCCGCTTTGTTGAAGAATATCATTATTTCCATTTTTTAAGGAAGCATCCTTATTTCCGTGACTATTTCCTTGAAAGTCAGGCAAGCTGATTAGGAAGCCATCCGGAGGCGAGCGGGCATGGTTCCTCGAAGAGGAGAGCGAGCCGAGGAATAAGTGGATTTTCCGCGCTGGAGAAAATACACGGGCTGACGAATCAGCTTGCCTGACTTTTTCTTCTCACGGTGTTAAGGATGCTTGCGTTTAAGAAGGGGAATTTGACAGAATATCCTCTTGGGGGTAAACTGTCATTTCTTTAAACGGATGGTTTTAATTCTCGATGAATAAGGAGGAAATGATGTGTCAAAAAAGAATGATTATCTTATCCCTTCTCTTGTTTTTTCCCCTGTTGGTTTATACTCAAACAGAGGAAGCCTCAAGAATACTGGAAGAGAATAAAAAAGGAGTTATCTCTCTTAACGCCTACGGAGAAAATAAAGAAGAAATCGCCAGTGGAACAGGATTTTCCCTCAAAGAAAATATGCTCCTGGTGACCAACTATCATTTGATTAGCAATGCTCATTCTGTCCAAGGAAGTAATTTCAAAGGAAAGAAGATAAAAGTGGAAGGAATCATTGCCGTAGATAAAACTCTGAATATAGCTGTTTTAAAGATTAAAGGAAAGGCACCAGCTCTCTTCTTAGGGAATTCTGATGAATTGGAGATGGGAAAGAGAATCTTTGCTCTGGGGTGCAATGAGTCGCAAGAAATCACAGTTTCAGAAGGAACAATATTAGAGTTAATTGAAATCACACCTCACCAAAGATTGTTCAATCCTTCTTTATCTGTACAAGAGAATTTTAGTGGCGGCCCTATCTTGGACACAAATGGGCAGGTCTTAGGCCTGAATGCTGTTCTAGGAAGAGGACTGCAGTTTATTATTCCCATTAACAAAATAAAGCCATTAATCAAAATGGGGCAGGTCATCCCTTTTAAAAGCTGGAGCCGTGAGGACTATTTATCTTCTTTTGAGGGTGCTTATTTGGCTGGAAAATTCTTATCACTGGTGGACGAGCCAGGAAAAGCCCTCAAGTACCTAGAGAAAGTGGCCAAAGAACGCCCTGAAGATATTGAAATTCATATGGATTTGGCTTCCAATTATGAAAAGCTAAGACATTATGAATCAGCTCTTTCTTCTTTTAAGAAAGCTATCCAATTAGATGAAAAAAGAAGTGAGGCTCACTTCGGTTTAGGAATGATTTATGTGAAGATGCGCCGCCTAGAAGATGCGGTTCCTTCCCTGGAAAAAGCAGTCAAACTGAGTCCTGGCAATCTCGAAGCCTATTATCAATTAGGAAACGCCTATGAAGAGCTAAGAGACTTCGCCGCAGCCGCTGAGATGTATCGTGGCTACCTCAATCTGAAACCAAAGACATTGTGGACTGGTTATCTCCGATTGGGATTGTGCTATCTTGAGCTTGGCCAATTTGAAGATGCCATCTCCGCTCTTAAAGAAGCCGCCAAAGAAAAACCAGACGATGTTAAAACTCACTACAATCTTGCTGACGCTTATCAGAAGGCAGGTCATTATGATAAAGCCCATGAAACTTATGAATACTTGACTAAGATCGATCCGGAATCAACAACATCCTATTATGGGATAGTGTTCCGTATGTACGATCAAGCAGGAATGTCTGATAAGGCAATCGAAGTAGCCAAGAAAGTTGTCGAACTCAATCCAGACTCTGAATTAGCGATCTATAACCTGGGTATTATGTATTCCAAGGCAGAAAAGTACCAAGAATCTATAGAGACCTTTAACCGGGCTTTAAAACTCAGGCCTGATTATGACTTAGCCTATTTCAATATCGGACTCAATTATTTTAAACTGAAAAAATACAAAGAAGCTGTGGAAGGTTTTAAAAAATTTGTGGAGATAACTCCTGATAATGCTGATGCTTGGCATAATATCGGCATGGGGTACATGCAGCTTAAAAAGTTCGATCTGGCGCTCGAGCCTTTGAGAAAATGCATTGAACTCAGACCAGATTATGGCACAGCTTACTACAACCTGGCCATTTGTTATTTGAACCTTAAAGACAGTTATAGCGCCGAAGAAGTATACCAGAAGCTCAGATCCATTGATTCAGACCTTGCTCAGAAACTCAAAAAGTACATCCAGTAAAAAAATAAATTTTAATTCATATAATTTATTCATAATAAACAGATTAACTTAATTTCCTGCTATGACGGTACTGTTAAATCTTCATCTTCAGATCTCCGACTCGAAAGGAAAGCCTTTCCAAATCCTTAGTTCGAGATGCAGTAAAAAGGAAATGCTTACCCAAGAAAAAGAGCAATTGACAATCTCCTCATAATATGGTAAATATTTACTCTAATCTCTGATCAAGAATTCATATATCTTTCCAAGCATACCAGTTTCAAATTGTATATTGCTCATTTACTCAAGCATACATAAAAAGAGATTCATGGGCAGGTGGCGAAACTGGCATACGCGCTAGGCTTAGGACCTAGTTCCTGATGAAGGAGTGCGGGTTCGAATCCCGCTCTGCCCATTCATATTGCCTGCGCTTAGAAAGAAGAGAAAGTTTTGAATAGGTCAAGCTAACAATTCAATTTTTTAATCGAGATTTTAATAATGAAAAAGCATCTCCAAGAGAAGAGCAACAAAAGCAATCTAAAAACAATCAGCCAGTGTAAAAGAGAGCTTGAACTTGAAATATCCAAAGAAGAAGTGCAAGAAGAATTCAACAAGATTCTTAATCAATTTTCAACTCGGGCTAAGGTTCAAGGTTTTCGACCAGGAAAAGCTCCCAAAGATATGATTAAGCGCATGTTTTTCTCTGAAATCAGGAAGTCACTTCTTGATTCCTTGATTCCTAAAGCCCTTGGAGCAGAACTTAAGTCTTTAAACCTGAAGCCCATAAGCACGCCGGTCATCAAAGATATCAACTTTCAAGAAGGAGAATCTCTTTTTCTAACAGTATACTTTGAGGTTTTGCCTGATTTTAAAATTCATGATTATAAAAAGATTGGTGTAGCAAAAAAGCAAGTCTCCATAACCAAAGAAGAGGTCGAACAATCTCTCAAAGATCTCCAGCAGAAAGCTGCAGAATATATTCCGATTGAGAGTAGGGGAGTGGCGGATGGCGATTATGTCCTGGTCGAAATTAAAGGAAAAGACCTGAAATCAAATAAGTTTCTGCCCACAGAAAAGGTCCTTATTCTTGCCGGGCATCCTGACAATGAAAAACTTCTGAATGAGAGTTTGATGGGATTAAAAGTGAATGAAGAGAGAAAATTTGTCCTCTCCTACGACCCAAAACATCAAAATAAAAAGCTGGCCGGAAAAAAGATTGAGTATGACATGCGGATTTTTTCGATAAAGGAAAAAAAGATTCCCCCATTAAACGATGATTTTGCTAAAGGACTTGGAGAGTATAAGGACTTGAAAGAATTAAAGGATAAGATAAAAGAAGAAATTCTAATCTCCAAAGATGAGTCGGCAAAAACAGAAATTGCAGAACAAATTATTGAGAAAATATCCGACAAAATAGATATAGAACTTCCAGAGACCTTGGTCGAAGAGGAAAATATTTCCTTGTTGAGACGACAGCTGGCTCAAGTTCCCCCTCAGGAACTCAATAAGGAGAGAATTGAAGCCTTGAAGACAGAAGGTAAAAGACAGGCTGAGAAGACTCTGAAAAATCATCTTATTCTCAGAAAAATTGCTGAAATGGAGGGTTTTGATATCTCCGAGGAAGAAGAGGATCATGAATTGAAGGCCATAGCCAAGGCGAACAATGTTCCCTTGGTAAGAGTGATAGAAAATCTTAATAGAGAAGGGAGGAGAGAAGAGCTAAGGAATAATATCTTGCTTAAAAAGACGGTTGACTTTTTGGTGAAACACGCTATAATAAAATAACTAGACCTCCTATGACTTTAATTCCCTTCATTGTCGAACAAGACGGAAGAAGCGAGCGAGCTTATGATATATATTCTCGTCTTCTCAAAGATAATATAATTTTCATTGGAGCAGAGATAAATGATGAAGTTGCCAATTCGATCATAGCTCAGATGTTATACCTAGAAGCTGAAAACCCGGATAAAGAGATATCTCTTTACATCAATTCTGCCGGAGGAAGCATTACTGCTGGGCTGGCAATTTACGATACCATGCAATTGGTTAAATCTGAAGTTTCAACGATCTGTGTGGGTCAAGCCGCAAGTATGGCAGCTGTACTTCTAGCCTCTGGGACTCCGGGAAAACGTTATTCTCTACCCAATGCCAGGATTATTCTCCACCAGCCTTTTGGTGGATTCCATGGTCAGGCGGCCGACGTTGCTATCCAGGCTAAAGAAATCATGAGAATAAGAGAAAATATAAACAATATTTTGATAAAGCACACCAACCAGGCAAAAGAAAAAATACAGGCTGATATTGATCGGGATTTTATAATGACTCCTGAGCAGGCTAAAGAATACAGAATAATTGATATGATCATTGCGACGCGAGTTCAATCAAAAAAGTAAAATCAATAATTTCATTCCCATAATAATTTGGTGAGCAATAATTATGGATGACCAATATCAACAAAGTTTTCGTTCCAGTGTCAAGTGCTCATTCTGCAGTCGCACTCAATCACAAGTTAAAAAATTGATTGCTGGGCCTGATAGTGTCTATATTTGTGAAAACTGTGTCGAAGTTGCTCATTCTATTATCCTCTCAGACAAGATAAAAGAAGATGAGCGACAGCAAGCAGTCGATTTTCCTACTCCTTTGCAAATCAAAAACGCTCTGGATGAATACATCATCGGACAAGAAAAAGCAAAGAAGAAAGTTTCGGTAGCAGTCTACAATCATTATAAGAGGATTCATCTTCATCAAAGAACTGAAGATGTGGAACTCTCCAAGAGCAATATCCTTCTTATAGGTCCCACTGGGACAGGAAAAACCTTAATGGCCCAAACTCTGGCTAAAATACTAAGCGTCCCTTTTGCCATTGCTGATGCCACCTCTCTTACTGAGGCTGGTTATGTGGGAGAAGATGTGGAGAATATTGTCCTTAAACTGTTTCAGACAGCTAAAGGAAATATAGATAAAACTCAGAAAGGAATAATTTACATCGACGAAATTGACAAAATAAGTCGAAAAAACGGGAGCCCTTCTATCACTCGAGATGTCTCTGGGGAAGGAGTCCAGCAAGCATTACTTAAAATAATCGAAGGGACTGTTGCCAATATTCCACCTCAAGGAGGGCGAAAGCACCCCTACCAGGAATTTATTCCAGTCGACACCAATAACATTTTGTTTATTTGCGGGGGCGCTTTTATCGGCCTTGATCAAATCATTTCCTCTCGAATAGGAAAATCAGCAGTAGGTTTTAAATCGGACCATCAAAGGAAAAAAATTGAGTCTTTGAATATCCTAGAGGATCACCTCATGCCTCAAGACCTGCTAAAGTTTGGACTCATTCCAGAGCTTGTCGGCAGAATTCCCGTAGTAGCCACTTTTTATGATTTGAATGAAAGAGATTTGATAGATATTCTGACCAAACCTAAGAATGCTATCGTGAAACAGTTCCAGAAGCTTTTTGAAATGGAAGATGTCAAACTCGAGTTTACACGAGATGCTCTCATGGCTATTGCAAAAAAATCTATAGAAAAGAAGTTGGGAGCAAGAGGCCTGAGAACCATCATCGAAGATTTAATGCTCGATATTATGTTTCATTTGCCGACTTGCAAGAAGTCGAGCCATATCAAGATTACCAAGAACATGGTCAAAGACAAGGAATTAAGTTTTGAAAGATTAAAAAGAGCAGCAGGAGCATAATCATGGACGATTCTCGTGACTATCCTGAAGCTATAAAAAGTATTCCCTTGATTCCCTTAAGGGAACTCGTCGTTTTCCCCTCCACGTTAGTTCCTTTTATCATTGGCCGGCCTTCTTCTGTGGAGGCTTTGGAAAAAGCTATGGAAAAGAACAAGATGGTTTTTCTTTCCGCTCAGATGGATGCCACTCTGGATAATCCCACTCAGAAGGATATTTACTCCATAGGAGTGATAGCCAAAGTCATCAGGGCTGTCAAGACGAGTAATAAAAACATTAAGATTGTTGTCGAAGGGAAAAGAAGAGCTCGGATAATCGAGTTTCTCAGCAGCTATCCTTTTTATCAAGTTTTGGCCAAAGAATTAAAAGAAATAGAAATCGATGATACTGAAATAAGAGAATTGCTGAAAAGAGTGTTGACTCTTTTTGAAGACTATATAAAGATTAGTCAAAATACGAGTTTTGAATCCATCATTCCTGCTCTGAAAGATAATACTCCCAACAGAATTGCTGACATCGTTGCCTCTCATCTCTATTTGCCTTTAGAAGAAAAGCAGAATTTGCTCGAAACGGTCAACAGCCTGGAGAGAATGCGGAGGCTTAATTTTGTCCTTGAGAATGAGATCTTAAAGATCCATTCAAAACTAAGGAAGGACGGTCGCAAAACAAGCCGAACTAAATTTCCTTTCAGCGACTCAGGCACTAAAGTCCTCCCTCCAGGCATAAGTTACAAGAAAGAAGAACAGCCCAGTGAAATAGAGGAATTAAAAGAGAAAGTTGCCAAGGCCAAAATGCCAAAGGATGCTGAAGATAAAGCTTATAAAGAAATAGAAAGATTAGAGTCCATGCCGCCCATGTCAGCTGAAGCCACAGTCTGTCGCAACTACCTGGATTGGCTTATTGCCTTACCCTGGAACAAGAAATCAAGAGAAAAAAGAGATCTCAAAGAAGCTGAAAGAATTCTGGATGAAGACCACTATGGGTTAGAGAAAGTGAAGGAAAGAATACTAGAGTATCTTTCTATCCGGCAGCTAGTTAAGAATCCCAAAGGCGTTATCTTAGGCTTTATCGGTCCTCCTGGAGTAGGGAAGAGCTCTCTGGGGCGCTCGATTGCTCGAGCTACAGGAAGGAATTTTGTGCGGCTTTCCCTTGGTGGAGTTAGAGATGAGGCTGAAATCAGAGGGCACAGGAGAACTTATATAGGAGCTTATCCAGGGAGAATCATCCAGATGATCAAAAGAGCTGGAACGAAAAACCCTGTGTTTTTGCTGGATGAAGTTGACAAGATGAGTATGGACTTTAGGGGAGATCCGGCTGCTGCTTTGATGGAGGTTTTAGATCCTGAACAAAACAGCACTTTTCTCGATCACTACATAGATACTGACTTTGACCTGTCTCAAGTGATGTTCATTGTTACGGCCAATATGCTTGAGCCAGTACCCAGGGCCTTAATTGACAGGATGGAAGTTATACGTTTGCCTGGTTACACAGAAGATGAGAAGCTTCAGATTGCCAAAAAATTCTTGTTACCCAAACAGATGAAGGCCCATGGGCTTAAGCTTCATAACCTTAAGATTGAAAATAAATCTTTTGTTAAACTCATCCAAGAATACACCAGAGAAGCTGGAGTCAGGAATATAGAAAGAGAAATAAATTCTATCTGCCGCAAAGTGGTAAAGAGCATTGTAAGGAAGGGTAAGAGCTTTACAGAGAAGGTAACACAAAAAAATTTAGAAAAATACCTTGGTATTCCCAAATACAGAAGAGCCGAGATAGATAAAAGGGATGAGATTGGAGCAGCCATAGGTATGGCCTGGACTGAATTTGGAGGTGAGCTGTTAACTTTCGAAGTGACCAAGGTCCACGGAAAAGGTAACTTTACTCTAACCGGACATTTAGGAGAAATCATGCAGGAGTCAGCTCAAGCGGCCTTCAGTTATGTTAAAGGAAAGATTTACGAGCTGGGCATCGCTAGAGACTTGCATAAAAACTTCGATATCCATATTCATGTGCCCGAGGGTGCTACTCCTAAAGAAGGACCATCGGCAGGAATAACAATTGCGACTTCTATAATTTCTCTGCTAAGCGGAATCCCGGTTAATAAAAAAGTGGCCATGAGCGGAGAAATTACCCTGAAAGGCAAAGTCCTTTCTGTGGGGGGGATAAAGGAGAAATTGTTGGCAGTTCATAGAGCTGGGATAAGAGAGGCAATTCTTCCCTTGGACAACCAGCCTGATTTAAAGGATATGCCTAAGAAAGTAAAGGAAGATCTTACGATTCATCTTGTTGAGAACATGGATGAGGTCTTAAAAATTGCTTTGAAAGGTGAATTCCCTTCTGCAGAGAGAAAACAAAAGGTTGTTATATCCTCTGAGCTTTCAGAGGAGAAAGATGGGGGAGAAGGTCCTAAGACACCTCTAACTAATTGATAACAATATAATTATAAAGATATTCATTCCATTAAAACCAAAACAGCGAGGTAAAAATGAAAGAGTATGATTTAGTTGAACTCGAAGAAAAAAAAATGCCCGATTTGTTGAAAATTGCGAATGAAGCTGGTGTTTCTAAGGATGAAATAGAAGATTCTGACAAGCATGATATCATTTTTAGAATCTTGGAAGCACAAGCCAAAAAGAATGGATTGCTATTTTCTGAAGGAGTATTGGAATGCCTTGATGATGGATTCGGATTCCTTAGAGCTCCTGAATTTAGCTACCTGCCGAGTCAAGATGACATCTATGTATCTCCTTCTCAGATTAGAAAATTCCGACTTCGAACCGGGGATACGGTATCCGGGATCGTTCGACCCCCCAAAGATGGAGAAAAATATTTTGCTCTTATCAAGATTGAAGCCATTAATTTTTCTCATCCTGATATCATTACAGATGGCAGAAGAAACATCTATTTCGACAATCTAACTCCGTTGTATCCTTTTGAGAAAATTAAATTACAGGATGGAAAACCAAAGAATTTGAATGCCAGGGTTATGGAGCTCTTAACCCCTATTGGAAAAGGACAAAGAGGATTGATTGTTTCTCCACCTAGAGCAGGGAAGACGACGCTATTGAAAACCATAGCCAAATCCATCGAGAAAAATCATCCTGAAATATTCCTGATCGTTTTATTGGTTGCCGAAAGACCTGAAGAAGTAACAGATTTCCAGAGGAGTGTTAATGCTGAAGTCGTGGCCTCGACTTTCGATGAGCCTCCAGCAAGAAATGCGCAAGTAGCCCATATTGTATTGGAAAAGGCAAAAAGATTGGTGGAAATTAAAAGAGATGTAACTATTTTGTTAGACAGTATAACTCGTTTAGCCCGTGCACACAATGCCATCATTCCTCCTTCTGGGAAAGTCCTTTCAGGTGGAATAGATGCCAATGCTTTGAACAAGCCAAAAAAGTTTTTTGGCTCGGCAAGGAAAATTGAAGAAGGAGGAAGCTTAACCATCATTGCTACAGCTTTGATTGATACTGGAAGCCGAATGGATGAAGTCATATTTGAAGAGTTTAAAGGAACAGGAAATTTAGAAATCAATCTGGATAGAAGGCTGGTTGATAAAAGATTATTTCCAGCTATTGATATAACTAGATCTGGAACAAGAAAAGAGGAACTTCTTATCGATGAAAAAGAATTGAACAGAATATGGATTCTAAGAAAGGTTTTGAGTCAGCTGAGTGAAGTCGAAGCTATGGAATTACTTATTGAGAAATTGTCAAAGACAAAAACTAACGAAGATTTCCTGGCAGCTATGAATAAAGGGGTGTAATGTCCTCACTGTTATTTCTAATCTAATTTATTTATCTAGTATCTGTTTATTCATTCCTTTTATTAAACATACCAAAAGACACGGTTTCCTTTCCTTAATCATACAAGATGCGATTCCCATTTCTGCCATTTCATCTAATTGTTCATTTTAATTTCTACAAGATGATTTTACATAATATTTCCATTCTTCAGTAATATTTTTATACTTTTCTTTAAAGTATTCTTTCAATTCAAGCCAAAGCTGCTTTGTTTCTTTTAAGACTATGGAAACTTCATTATCTTTTGGTTGTTTAAACTTATTATCGAATGCACTTAATGGCATTTAATTATTGTATATTTCGATAATATAACTTTATTGCCAAAACATATTTAAATGATATGATAACAATTGCAAAAAATATTGTGTCGGATAAGATATATTATGTCAACTAATTTATTTTTTTTATAATATTTTAAATATCAGAATATAAACAAATTAAAGGTTAATTAAATTATTATTTACCTCAATTTCATCTTATTTTATATTTATTGACTGTATTTTATTTTGTTGATTAATTCTTCGAGAATATCAATGATCTCTTCTTTGTTAACATTTTCTTTTTTAAATTCTATTCTTAACTTATATTTTGAATCTTTAGGAGAATAATTATATATAAAATATTTGGGCCTTATTATTTTTTTACCTTTTATCTTTTTCGATAATTCTCTTGTATCTATTCTTTTAAGCCCGCGATTTATAATTTCATGCACAAGACGTTCCATATCTTCTTTATTTTTTAACTTGGCAATTTCTATCAAAGTACTTTTTCTATTTATTCCTTGTTTTTTGCATAATTCAACTATTTCATTTGGAATTTTATTTAAATTTATGATTTCAGTTATTGTTGATCTCGCTTTTCCAATCTTTTCTGAAATTTGCGAATGAGTATATCCATAAACATCTATAAGAGATTTCAGTCCATGTGCTTCTTCAAAAGCATCTAAATCCTTTCTCTGTAAATTTTCGATCAAAGCTAACTCCATGGCTTCGTTGTCTTCTACGTCCATCTCTATACAAGGAATTTCTTTTAAACCAACATTCTTAGCTGCCACATAACGCCTTTCTCCAGCAATAATTTCGTAACGGTTTTCTCTAGGTCTAACCAGAATAGGTTCTAATATACCTTTTGATTTTATTGAGGCCATTAATTCATCCATATTTCCTAGCTCGCTTCTTGCTTGTTGGGGATTAGGATCAATTTTTTCGATAGATATCATCCTGGTGATAGTTCCATAACTTCGACTTGAAATAAGTTCTACAAAGTGTTTGTCATGACGCATATTTAAAGTTTCAGGTAAACCTGTTCGTTTTGATTTAACTATCCTTGATTTTTCCACGTCTAATTATCTCCTCTACTACTTTTTTATACTGAAAAGCTCCCGTAGATCGAGGCGCATAAGTGAAAATAGATTCTTTATAAGCAGGACTTTCTTCAAGTTTGACACTTTTGCTTATGACAGTAGAGAAAAGTTTTTTTCCAAAAACTTTTTTTATTCGTTGAGCCGCATCTTTTGAAATGTTTGTTCTTCTATCATGAAGTGTTATCATTACACCAATAATCCTCAAATTTGGATTGGCTATCCTTCTTACTTTTTCTATTGTTTCTATTAAGTCATCTGTGCCTTCTAAACAAAGATAAGATGATTGAATGGGTATAAGAATATGTGTAGCCGCAACTAAAGCATTTAGAGTGATTAATCCTAAGGTCGGGGGCGTATCGATAATTATATACTCATAATTATCTTTAATCATCTCGATATTATCTTTTAATCTAAAATGACCATCTATTTCCCCTAATAAAGAAGGTTCTAACTTAGCCATAGATATTTTTGAAACGGCTATATCAAGACCAGGAATAGTAGAATTCACAATCACTTCATTAATTTTTACATTATTGTCAATTAAAACATCATATAAAGATTTTTCTAGATTTTCTATTTGTTTTACAGAAGAAATAGTAGAATGAGCTTGAGGATCTGTATCGATTAAAAGTGTTCTTTTACCGATAAGGGCAAAGGCAGAGGAAATATTCAAAGCCGTGGTGGTCTTCCCTACTCCGCCTTTTTGGTTAGCGATAGCAATGATCAAATTTATGCCTCTGCTAAAAGAGCTTGGAACTAAAATATAAAATAAAAAAACAAAATGCAAGAAAAAATATAAAATTTTTAAAATATTTATATATTTATAATTATAATAAATAAAAGAAAAATGAATAAGAAATAAAAAAAATGTCGGCATGCCGACAATAAAAATAAGTTATTGATAATAAATAAAATAAAATATATAAATACGAATAGATAAAGTAAAGAAAAATATATAATAGTAAACCGATAGGAAAATGTAATTAAAAAGAAAAATAATTAAGGAAGATGAATACGCTCGGGGTCCAATTGATGAATTATTCTAAGTTCTTCTTTAGAAGGTAGAAGAGTAGTTTTAAGTTCAGAACTAATCTTAATGTTCCAAGAAATATTATTCTTTAAATCTTGCAAAGAAATATAAGGGTGAATCTCGGTTAAAATCATTTCATAATTGGTATCAGAAAATCTATAAACTCCAAAATCCGTGATAACCAAATAAGGTCCTCTTCCTGGCATATTATATTTATTCCTTTGATTTATTTCATTGATAAAACCTGGGCTGGTGATAAAATCAATTTTTTTCGGAAAAGTCTTTTTATTCTGTTTGAGAATAATTATGATTTTTTTGGCATGAATGGAAATTTCACAGGCGCCGCCGCTTCCAGGAAGTCTAACTTTTGGATTTTGATAATCTCCAATAACAGTAGAATTTATATTCCCGAATCTGTCGACTTGAGCACCTCCAAGAAAGCCGACATCGATTAATCCGCCTTGGAGATAATAATTGAAAACTTCAACCATGGAGCAGACAGATATTGAATCTGTAACCAGACAAGGATCTCCGATAGAAAGAGGCAAACGAGATGGAACCGCTCCCACTGCTCCAGACTCATATATCAAGATCAGATTAGGCGCTTGGAGGTTTCGGGCAAGATTGCAGGCGAGATTAGGCAAACCAATGCCAACAAAAACGACTTCGCCGTCCTTGAGCTCCCTGGCAGCTCGGGCAACCATGATTTCAGAGGATGAATAAGATTCCATGAATGTGCTTCTCCCTATGAAATCGTTTAGTATCCGTAATTAACCGGAGCAGAAAGCTGTTCTTTGGCTTTGAGTTTTTCAATATATTCCTTGCCGAGTTTTTCTGTATATTCTTTACGACCGGAAACTCCGATGATCCAATCTGAGATATATCTTTCCATCGATTCTTTGCTTTTGGAGATGTTATACCAGTCTACATAAAATTGATTGTCACGATCGTAATATCCCTGAGCATAACTTGGATGGGCGGCAAAAGGTTCGATCACCACTCCATCGACTATCATCCCTGGAATCAGAGTCCGATTCGGATCTGAACGGATGACTTCCTTGTTGACTAATTCCTCGGCAACAATGATCACTCGCTGGGAAGCAAAAGCCGCTTCTCTCTGCACACCCATCAAGCCCCAGATTTGGGCATTACCCAAAGAATCTGTCCGCTGGACATGAATGATGGCCACATCAGGATTCAAGGCCGGGACAGCGGCCAAGATTTCACCCGTGTAGGGGCACTTTACAGATTTGATGTTTTTATTCTTCTGGAAGAGTGTGCTGCCTGAAAAAGTCCTCAAATGCATGAAAGGAAGCTTGGAAGCTCCGGCTATAAAGCGCGCCACCATGCCAAAATGAGTGTACTCTTCAATTTCCACTTTTCTAGGATAGCCATTCTCTACTGCTCTCCTCAAGCCGTAGAGGGGCCCTACTCCAGGATTACCGGCCCAACTGAAAACGACTTTTCTTACACAACCAGAGGCAATCAATTGATCGTATATCAAATCTGGAGTCAAACGACAGGCAACAAGGTCTTTTTTCTTTTGACGGATGATCTCATGTCCGGCAGCAAAACAAATGAGATGGGTAAAACCTTCGATGACAATAGTGTCTCCATCCTTCACCTGATGTTTCACCGCCTCTTTCATGGTCATGATTTTATTCTTCATTGGGATGACCTCTTAATCATATTGATCGAGAATTTCAGAAAAAATCTCTAAAGCAACCTTGATTTCTTGGAAAGAAATAATCAGGGGAGGAGAAAAGCGAATGACATTTTCCCCACAGGGAAGTAACAAAAGTCCTTTTTGGAAAGCTTGCTTTACGATTTCACGAGACTCTCGAACGGCTGGTTTGCGTGTTTTGCGGTCCTTGACTAATTCAACTCCGATCATAAGGCCTATCCCCCGGACATCTCCGATGATTTCATGTTTCTCTTTGAGCTTTTCTAATTTCTTCAGGAGTAAAGAACCCATCTTTAAGGCGTTTTTCATTAATCCCTTATCAAGGAGATCTAAAGTCACTAGAGATGCCTCACAGGATACGGGATTTCCTCCAAAGGTACTCCCGTGGCTGCCCGACTTCCAGGTCATATACTTTTTCTTGGAAATCACAGCACCGAGGGGAAGGCCTGAAGCTAATCCTTTAGCTAAAAGGATAATATCTGGCTCTATGTTGAAATTTTCGATGGCCAGGAATTTGCCTGTTCTCCCCATCCCTGACTGGATTTCATCCACCACAAAGAGGATATTATGCTTCCTGGTAAATCGCCTTAATTTTTGATGGAATTCTACAGGAGGAACAATATATCCTCCCTCTCCCTGGATGGGTTCGACAAAAATGGCTGCAATTTCTTCTGGATCCAGATGCGATTGGCAGAGGATTTTCTCTACGGCTTCAGCACAGTAAATCCCGCATGAATCATACTCGAGATTGTAAGAGCATCGGTAGCAGTAGCCATAGGGAATATGGTAAATGCCTGGCAGAAAAGGACCAAAATAGCTCCTCTGCTTGGCTTTGCTCGCGGTCAAACTCATGGCTCCCATAGTCCGACCGTGAAAAGCTCCCAGGAAAGCTATGATAAATGGTCTCCGGGTGGCATAGCGAGCGAGTTTTATCGCCGTATCTACGGCTTCAGAGCCAGAATTAGTAAAGAAGACACTCTTTTTCCCCTTTATAGGAACTTTATGAGCCAGACGTTCAGCGAGATTAGCGAAGGGAGCATAGTAGAAATCTGTTCCGCAAATATGGAGAAATTTTTCGCTTTGCTTCTTGATGGCTTCCACGACCTTCGGATGACTGTATCCGGTAATATTGACGGCTATTCCTCCCATGAAATCTAGAAAGCGATTCCCATCCACATCTTCAACCATGGCCCCCTCCCCTCTTCGGATAACCAGGGGATATTCCTTTATGTAGGAGCTTGAGGTATATAAGCTGTCTTTGGCGATGATTTCCTTTGCCTTTTTTCCGGGTAATGCGGTTTTAATCTTTGGATAGGATAAATTCATGATTGATCCTTTCTATCTTCTTCTTACCAGGAGAGACATCCCCTGGCCTCCACTGACACAGAGGGTTGCCAAACCGAATTCTCTATCTTCCTGAATCAGGCTATAGAGTAAGGTCACGGTAATTTTAGCTCCTGTACAGCCGATAGGATGGCCTAAAGCGATTGCACCTCCCTTTATATTCCTTTTATCTCTGTCCCACTGGAGTTCTCTTTCCACAGCGAGGACCTGAGCTGCAAAAGCTTCATTGATTTCAATAAAATCAAGGTCATCAAGTGCTAAATTAATTGTTTTCAATAATTTAATAGTTGCAGGAACGGGTCCTAGCCCCATTTCTTTGGGGTCGACACCTGCCGATGAAGCGCCAAGAATTTCAGCCAAAGGAGTTAATTCCATCTCTTTGGCGTGGGACTCGGTTGTTAAAACCAGAGCTGCTGCTCCATCGGTAAGTCCAGAGGAATTTCCAGCGGTCACGGTTCCTCCCTCTTTGAAAACTGGTGGAAGCTTGGCCAGTTTCTCTAATGTTGTATCTGGCCTGGGATGCTCATCAGTTGTGACTAGCGTTTCCTTACCTTTTCTATCCTTGACTTTGACTGGGATGATTTCATCCTTGAATTTCCCTTCTTCTATAGCCTTTTTGGCTTTCATTTGACTCTGAAAGGAAAATTCATCCTGCTCTTTCCGTGAAATTTCATATTTCTCTGCCAGACGCTCAGCTGTTTCTCCCATGATCATTTCAGCCAGAGGGCAGAACAATCCATCTCGATACATCCCATCCACCAGCACGCTGTCTCCTAAACGATACCCCCATCTTGCTCCATCGAGCAAGTAGGGAATCTGAGACATGTTTTCTATTCCTCCCACCAAGACAATTTTATTTTCTCCCTGGAGAAGAGATTGAAATCCTAAGCTTATAGCTTTAGTGCCCGAGGCACAGGCTTTATTGACTGTATAAGCTGGTTTTTCCTGAGGAATTCCAGATTTGTAGAGTATTTGCCGGGCAGGGTTGGGTTTGTTTCCCGCTTGGCGAGCTTGGCCGAATATGACTTCATCGATTTGAGCGGCTTCAACGCCGGCTCTCTTCAGAGCTTCCTGAGCGGCGATAACTCCCAAAGAAACAGCACTGACATCCTTAAAAGAACCACCAAATCTTCCTACTGGTGTCCTTACTGCACTGAGGATAACAACCTTTTCTCTGTTCGATTTCATCTCTTTTCGCTCTATTCCATTACTGTCCGGCTTTGTTCTCGCATAAACTGGTGGACATAATAGGGGCCACAACCTCCTTTTCCTGTTGAGCCTGATTTCTTCCAGCCACAGAAAGGTTGAACACCGGGCCAGGCACCGGTGGTTGCGCCAGAATGCCGATTGGCATAGAGCACGCCTGATTCGATCTCATTGAAGAAATACTCAATATCTTTATCATCTTCACTGAAAATTCCCGCAGTTAGGCCATAGTCGACTTTATTGCACTCTTTGACAGCTTCCTCGAGAGAATCCACCGGAGCTTCGACAAGAAGAGGAAGGAAAAGCTCTTCCTGAAAAATCTTATGATTCTTGGGAATGCCTGTGACCAAGGTCGGCTCGACAAAAAAGCCTTTCGAAAAAGAGCCTTTGCTGAGCACATGGCCTCCAGTGAGAATCTTTCCTTCTCTGTCGCAGATATCTACCCAGGTTATAAATTTCTCAAGAGCTCTTTGGTTGATGAGAGGTCCAAGGTAGACATCTCGTTCTGTAGGGTCTCCGATTTTAATCTGGCTGATTTTTTCATGGAGTTTTTGTAGAAAGATTTCTTCAACCTTTTTATGGATATAGACTCTCGAACAAGCGCTGCATTTCTGGCCTCCTAAACTAAAAGCAGATTTCATCACTCCTTCAGCCGCTTTATCCAGATCAGCGTTTTGGGTAACGATGGCTGGATTCTTGCTTCCCATTTCCAGAATGCAGGGACGAGGATAATCTCGACTGAATCCTCGGTAAAGTTTCATCCCGACTTCAGCAGAGCCAGTAAAGACCAATCCCGATATCTTTTTTTCCTGGAATATGGTTTCTTCGAAGTTCGCTCCTGGGCCTGTGACAAAGTTAAAAACTCCATCAGGAATCCCTGCCTCTTTATATATTTCATACAGCTTGAGCCCTATAAGGGGTGTATCAGAAGAGGGCTTAAAGATGGCAGTATTTCCAGCAATCAAGACTCCAGCACTCATTCCGGTAGCCAAAGCTAAGGGAAAATTAAACGGAGAGATGACAACCCAAGCACCGTAAGGCCTCAAAACACTGATGGCCTTCTCCTTGGGACTCAAGCTGCCCATGGTACGGGTGAAACCCTCTGCTTCTTCAATCTGCAAGCAATAGTAACGTATAAGGTCAGCAGATTCCTCAACATCTCCCATGGCCTCTAAACGATTCTTTCCGGCTTCAAAACTCATGATGGCAGCTAATTCATATTTGTTTTGACTGATGAGT
>Ga0209636_10002152_pt1 | contig 19996 bp, 4 predicted proteins | sample DeeMarSWOR152_54_FD_187464 | JGI IMG/M metagenome (GOLD analysis project Ga0209636, IMG submission 187464) | Marine sediment microbial communities from White Oak River estuary, North Carolina - WOR-1-52-54 (SPAdes) (version 2) | ecosystem: Environmental > Aquatic > Marine > Intertidal zone >...
GATATAGAGGCAGTGGCCTATAATTCAGATGGCAATAGCGCATCAGCTGAGATAACAGTTATCGTCAACAACGGAGGAGATGCAGCCCCGACGCTGTCCATCACCAATCCGAGCGATGACGCTATCATCAGAGGTGTGGTGAGTATTAAAACGCAAGTATCGGATGATGTTGGGATCGATAAGGTTGAGTTCTACGCAGCCAATACGCTGCTTCATACTCTTACCGAATTGCCTTTTGAATACAGTTGGGACACAACAACAGGAGACGACGGACAGCAAGAGATCAAGGTTATTGCCTATGATAGCATCGGCCAGAAAACATGGGCAACCGTATCAGTTACCGTGGACAACGAAAACCGCATTTTCAGTATTAATCTAACCGGAGCTGCAGTCATCTACCTCACCAAGGATCATACATTGAAGAAGTTAGACACGAGTGGTTATGAAGGCTATGTGATTAACGAAAATGTAAAGGTTCAACAGTTCCAGTTTGATCCCCTTGGTAATTTATACATTGTCTTTGAACAGCACCAGCAATTAGCAGATGGTGAAAGCTACATACTGGTAAAGGTGGATCCAGCGACAAATACAGCTACAGGTATCGACTCCAGTTTGAGCAACTTAGTCTGGAATGAGCGTAGTGTTTCTAGCAATCTACAGTTTGACGATGAAGGAAATGTCTATTATTTTGCTGAATCTCAAACTGATGAGGGCGACTGGATGAGAGTACTGAGAAAGTATGTGGATAAAGACAACATCGAGGATATAATTAATCGTAACATGCAGATTTATCACTGGCAGGTTAGAGATGATGGAACAATCGTCATCGCCGGTAAAACCCTGAGCAATAATGAGACATGGCTGAGAAAAGTGGATCCAGAATCAGAAGAATCAAAAGTCGTAAACCTTGCCGAGCCCGATTGGCAAGATGAATGGGGTTGGATGGCAAAATTCCCGGATGACCTGATTTACGTCACATTGACCGGATCTTATCTAGGTCTAGACGGGATATACAGATTGGGAGATGATTTAGCCCGATTACAGGAGGAAGATGCAGATGCGCCGTATATCGGCGATAAGGAAGGTTCTCTGTATAATATCAACGAGCTAACAGCCGATCATTCAGAGGAATACATCAAAGGCATTACCGAGCAGGGCAGAGTGAGAGATATGATTAGTATTCAAACCGATGATGCAGGTAATGTCTATGGTCTGGCTGGAAATCGCAATAGCAAGTACAGAACGGTTATGAGGCTCTATCCTGTACCAGAGGTTGTCGAACCCCAGCTCATAGATCGAGCCCAGATGATGACTGTCTCCTTTGATCAACTGGTCATCGCTGGGTTTGATAATCAGACAGGAACGTACAAACTGGTTCTTTATAACATCTCAACCAGAAATGAACTCAACCTGATGTACTCGAATATTGAGATTTATCATCTTGGTACGCTAGCTAACGGAAGCATATTGTTTGATGGATTAAATCTGGATACCAACAAGGTTATTATTGGAATGTTCGAGCGAGCTGCAGGTGCTCCAGTTAACATATCATCTCTCTCGGCTGATGATTTCGGATTAACAGTGCTGAGTGAGATTGGAAGTGAATCTGATAAGCCCCTGGGTTTTGGGGTTATAAAAAATCAGGACGCTTCGTCTGATATTCTCATAGCGGCAGTTTCTTCTCCATCCCATGGCTCAACTGTAAGCGAGACTGTTGAAATCAAAGCTACAGCAACTGCTGAGTATGGAGTAAGCAAGGTTGAATTTTACATCAATAGTGATTTAGTAGAGACAGATACAGATTCTCCGTATAGTTACAGTTGGGATACAACCAGTTACGACGATGGCTCATATACCATAAAAGTAATAGTCTATGATACTCAAGCTCAGACAGCATCAAGTCAGGTAACGGTAACCGTCGGTAATACGCCGGGAGATATTAGGTTAAGAGAAGGCGAGCTATTCTTTGGAATGGCTGCTGGAAGTGAATCGCCAAGCTCTCAGGTAATTGTGGTAACAAATTCAGGAGTCAAGACCCTTAATTGGACAGCAACTTCATCAGAGAGTTGGCTTGAGATTTCGCCGGAGAGTGGAACAGGAACCGCAAAAATGACGGTATCAGCAGACCCGACAGGCCTTTCAGCAGGGACATACACAGGAACAATAACGATAGAAGACCCGAACGCAGGAAACTCGCCCCAGACAATAAGCGTGACTTTTGTAATACACAGTTCAACCCAGGTGCCCTTCGGAGCATTTGACACGCCGAACGCAGGAACCACAGGCGTAACAGGAGCTACACCGGTGAGTGGCTGGGCGCTTGATGATATTGAAGTAACTAAGGTTGAGATCTGGAGAGAGCCCATGCAAGGTGAGGCAACAGCAGGAAACGGCCTGGTCTATATCGGAGATGCCTTGTTGATAGAGGGCGCAAGATCTGATGTGGAGCAAGATTATGCAAATTATCCGCTTAACTACAGAGCAGGTTGGGGATATATGTTGCTGACGCACGGTCTCCCTGAGCAAGGAAACGGCAGCTACACTCTCCATGCCATAGCCTATGATAAAGAGGGAAATAGCGTTGACTTAGGAACAAAGACCATAACCTGTGATAATTCGAATGCTTCGAAGCCCTTTGGTGCGATTGATACTCCAACTCAAGGAGGAGAGGCTACAGGGGATTCTTTTGTCAACTTTGGTTGGGTCCTGACGCCGCAGCCGAATTACCTCGAGGAGGATGGCTCGACGATTACGGTTGTTATAGACGGAGAAGAGGCTGGACAGCCTGAGTATAATCAATACAGAAGTGATGTAGCGGAGCTTTTCCCCGGATATGCCAACAGTGAGGGAGCAGTAGGGTATTACTACATTGATACGACAGCCTACGATAGCGGAGTGCATACGATTACCTGGACTGCAGAAGATAGTGCAGGAAATACAGACGACATAGGGACCAGGTACTTCACGATCTTCAATACGGAAGCAGCAGGCAGGCTTACAGGGCTGAGAAGCCATGCTGTGAATCTGGGAACTACATCATCGCTTGAATTTGATTATTACTTAACCACAAGCTTTGATCCTCTTGCCGTTATCAGAGGCAGCAGAAGAGATGCAAAACCGGAATTGAAAGCAGCAGACAGTTATGGAATCTTCACAATTGAAATAAGAGAAACAGAGAGAGTGAGGATTGAGCTTGGTGAAGGTACTGACTACAAGGGTTTTCTTGTGGTTAGAGATGTACTCAGACCTCTTCCCATCGGTTCAACCTTGAACAAAGAAAAAGGAACTTTCTCCTGGCATCCAGGACCTGGATTCATCGGAGAATATAATTTTATTTTCCTAGTCCAAGATGAAACCGGATTGATGAAGAGAATAAGCCTACGGATAAGGATTGTGCCGAAGTTCAGTAGTTACTGATTGATAGGAAGACCTTAAAGGATAAAAGCAAAACCGAGGGTCGGCTCTCGAGATTATGATTCGAGAGCCGACCCTATCCAATTTCATCACTTTTTTCTTATTGTAAAAATATTACACTCAACGAATGAATGGGATTTTATAAATTTTGAGGTCAAGACTTTACCCTGCTCTCCTTGGTGAATTTTCAGCATAAAATACTGTTCGGGAGGATTGAAATCCAATTCTTCACAATACGCCTTTATGTCCTCTGTTTCTATTCCTTTCTCTAATATTCCATACTTTTCCATCACCTCAATCGAGGCTTGCGCCTGTTCATGCTCTTTGCCGGGTTCAGCCAGGACGACAAGCCCGTCTTCTTTTAAAGCTCTAAAAAAATGAGCCATTGCCGCTTTACGATTCGGAATATGATGGAAAGAATCATAGCAAAGAATCGAGTTTAAGCAAGTATCTTTGATCGGCAAGTTTTCAACATCAGCGACTATTAAATGGGGTCGGATATTACCCATCCTTTCTATTCCAATATCGATGTATGTTCGACAGATATCAACTCCGATGGGTTCAAATCCCATTTTCATAAGCCATTCGGTCGTCCAGGAATATCCTGAACCTACATCTAAGATAATATGATTTTTTTTTAGCTTCAAGAGAGGTAAAACAAGTGAAAATCTTTTAATTAAATTCTGAGTGAATTCTGGATCGTCCTCGTTAAAAGGGGAAGAGTAGCCGGGTTCGAAAAAATCTTCATCAGTTATTTTATCTTTTATGGAAATCTCTGCTTTTTTGTAGTCCTGTGCCTCGTCTGTGATTCTGTTCTTTTCCTTTTGGAAAGACTTAACCATTTTTATTAATTTTTTATATAATTTTCTGGGCAAGCTTTCAGAGAATTCTGATAGAAACTTGACATCTTTTTCCCAATCACGAAGATGATCGGGCAATAATTCTGGAACAAAATTTAAAACAGGATACCAATGTCCGCATTCGCCGCAGACCAACAATCCTTTTTTTACATCAACATTATCTATGTCTTGTTTCCTGTCTGGTAAATAAGGAGCACTCGAATATTTAGTTAAGATTTTAGTGAAATATGTTTTTTTCCTGAATGAAGGAACTGGTCCGATGACAGCACTTATATTATTTATTCTATTAAGGACATCGCTTGAATTTCTATTAATGACATCATTATGATCATTTTTTTTGTCTGTTATGTTAGAAACCTCACGAGGATCATCTTTTTTATTTGTTATGTTAGTGACTTCACGAGGATCATTTTTTTTATTTATTCTATTGAAAACTTCATTTGAATCATTGTTAACTTCGCTGATTATTTCTTCTTGTTTTTTATTTGTTTCATTAAAGACTTCCCTAGAATCGCTATTATCTTCTGTGATTATTTCTTCGAGTGAGACACTAGTTAACTCTCCTCCACAACACGGGCAAAAAATAAAATTCAATAACGAATATCTCATATTATGTAGGGATTTGATTCATCAAACCCACCTTTTTTTTAATGAATGCATTTGATTTTTCAATTTTACCTTATTCTTATTGTAGGGGTTTGATTCATCAAGCCCGCCTTTTTTGAATCTGCGAAATTATAACATAAATCCATTTTTATCGCTTTTTGGCAACTGCCACAAGCGTGTCTCCTCTCAAACACGTTTTAGACCATTTGTGTATAAATCTTTTCATTTTTCTCAGAAGACCCAGCTCAGGATAAATATTTGGAGTTTCATTTTGGCTTTTATCTTCAATATTCATTATATCTGCATACTCAAAAAGGGTGGCTTTTTCCATTATTTTTAGTTCTTTTAGTTTCTTATGCAAACTTCTAAATAAAAAATAGCCCATTCTTTTTGTATTGTGAGTGTATTCCGGGTTGAACTGCAGCAGATTACGAATACCCAACACAGAAAATTTTGCTTTTTGAAGAATGAGAAAAAGAGTTTTTTGCGTAAATACAGAAAAATGTTCTTCGGGCGATAAAACAGCCCAATTCTTCCCCAAAAAAAGTCGGCTTAGACTTTTGTAATCAGGCGTGCTTATTATGAGGATTCCTTCCTTTTTTAAGATTCGATTTATTTCGTTTAACGTCTTTAAAGGATTCATCAAGTGTTCTATGGTCTCAATCAAAACAACAAGGTCAAATTTTTCTGCTGGCAGACACAGGTCTTCTAATTTTCCCTCCATAACTTTCACTTTGACGATGTTTCGGGCATAGTCTGAAGCAACGGGTGCAATTTCTACGCCTTCCGCTTCCCATCCTATCTCTTCTGCTGCTTTCAGAAAGAAGCCAGCGCCACATCCAACATCAAGGAGTCTTTTTCCAGGCGTGTAGTATTTGGTTATCAATTGAAGAAAAAGGAAGAAGTGGCTTCTGATAATCGTAAGGTCATAATGCTTTTCTTTGGCCTTAAAAGCTGGCAGATATTCATCAAAGAAAAAAGAACTCTCATATCTTCTTAAAAGCTCTGATTCATGAATTCTTGGATTGGCATATATAAGGCCGCATTTCCTGCATTTAACCAGATTCATTTCAAATTTGGTGAGGAATTTTTTGCACTCATTGCTTTGACATAATGAGCAGCTTACGGATTTTGTTTTAGGTTTTCTTTTCATGCAAAAAAAAGACAATACGGCAGAAGAGTTTTTGCTTTAATGTCTCACAAATTCTTTTTGTAGATTAATCTCTTTAACCAAATCTTAAACCTAAGAGGCAGAATATTTTTTATAGGTTGATATCTAATCAGATATTTATAAGGCCTCTTGGATGATTCATTTTTTGCTTTTGTTTCTTTTTCAGGGAAGATTTCTTTACCTTCAATTTTCATCAGTTCTGACTGCATCTCTAAATTACGCAACTTCTCCTTTAAAGGCAGCAAAAGCTTATCCCAGTAAAATTCTTTTTCCACACGCTTGATATTATTTTTGAAATTTTCTCTGAGCTTTTTATCTCCGAAGGATAAGATTGCTTTTTTGAGTTCTTCTTTGTCAGAGGGAGTGACTGTTATTCCTATTGAGTTTTTTTCTACATAGCTCTCGAAGAAATCACCTTTAGAGCATAAAATCGGGAGGTTAAAATAAATATAATCAAGGATTCGGGTTCTAAAGGAAAACCTAGTCTCGAAATGTTCTACGTGAGTTGAGACTGCTACATCTGATTCGAGAAAATAGTTGTGTCTTTCTTCGTAGGGAATCCAATTTTTGTTGAAAAAGATATATTGATTCAATAGCTTTTTTTGGGAAGCTAGTTTTTCTGCTTCATCGGCTTTGGGAAATTTCATGAGTTGGGGATTGGGGTGTTTTGTGGAAAGAAAAAAAAGTTTGATGCTTGGATTTATTCTAACGACCTCTTCCATAGCTTCGATAAGGATGAAGGGATCAAACCAATTTGAGATGACGCCGCCCCAGATTAGAATGACATCGGATTCCTTAATCCCCGGAATTATTCCTCTTAGGACGTTAGCGTCTTTATTCTTTTTTTCCTGCCTGATTCCGTAGGGAACCATTGTGAATATCTTTGAAAGCTCTTTGTCGAATTTCAACAGGTAAGGATTAATTTTATTGATCGAAGTCAGCATCCCAGAATAAAAATCTTTTTGTCTTTGGTTGGCACAGAGAAAATGGTGAGAATTTAGGAGTAGATTCATGAGCACGCCAAGGTCCCTGTTATGGACAAGTTGGCGGTCTTCCAATTTGAATTCTTTTGAGTCATAGACAAAAAGATTTTCTAGAATGAATGGAATATAGAGGTCAGCAATGATGAATTTATTAAGATTAGCTAAGCGAGGGAATTTATGAAAGATGTAGCCGCTGAGGATAAAGATATCAAATCGAGAGGCAAAATCTATAAGCTCATTTTCCTTTTGCGGGGAATATTTAAAAATATTTAATTCAGGATGATCTTTACTATTAATCTTTGAAAAATCAGGGCAGGCTAGGCCAACTTCAAAATCTTTTTCCTTGGACAGAGAAAGAGCCATTTCCCATACTCGGATTCCAGGCCCCGCCATATTTTTTCCGATTATGTCATCACTGAATAAAAGTATTTTTATTTTTTCCATCGCCAATTTATTGTAGGGGCTTGATTCATCAAGCCCACATTTTAAAAGTATAAATGAATTGATGCGTTTTATAAATCAAATCCATAAAAAATAAAAATTATGAATGTACCTTTAGGATGTTGCAGGAATATGATGCATTAATTTTGATGGGGATTAATAAGTTAATTATTTTATAAATTAAAAGGTGGGTTTGATAAATCAAACCCCTACAAGCAGCTGTGGGTTTGATAAATCAAACCCCTAGGAACAAGGTGGGCTTGATGAATCAAGCCCCTACAATTAATAAATACTGAACTTGGGGAGAATTGTGATTTTTGTCTTTTTCTTTGTTTTAGCTCCAGTCGCATCTTTCTTGATGAACACAAAATCGTATGAGCCAACGAATCCAGCCCCAGGCTGCCAGGAGAATGTTCCTTTTTCCTCATTCAAGGTTGAACCGCTGGGAAGAGGTTTGAGTGCCCTGCCCGCAATCATATAACCCTCGTAATCAGCTCCTTCTCCAAGCTCAACCTGCACTCTCTCTACTTCTCTTATGACTATGTTGGCGACACCATAATTATCTACCTCTGTTACAGCTGGCTCCGCGTTCCTGCGATTTCCGCTCCTAACTCTGACAGGTTTAAAGCTTATGGGTAAGCTATCAACATATCCAAACGCCGGCGCTGTAAATGAATCCACTCTATAACCTCTCATTCCCGCACTAAGTGATCCCATTACGTCCACATTGACTATCGTAAAATATCTTGTCCCTATATCAGCCGAGTTTCCTCCGCTGTCCTCTACATTCCAGGCTATGACATGTACGCCATTCCTGTACTCTGTTGTGTCGAGGTAGAAATAACCTACTGCTCCATCACTGTTGGCATATCCTGGGAAAAGCCCAGCAACGTCACTTCTGTACTGATTATAGGTAGGATGTCCTAAATCTTCTCCGTTTACATAGACCGTGATGGTTGATCCATCAGTTGGGATAGAATTAGGCTGCGGCGTCAAGGCCCAGCCAAAATTGATAAAGGCACCTCCTGAGGCTTCTCCTCCATCAGTTGGTGTATCAATCGTACCAAAGGGCTCTGATGCACTCGCATTGTCACAGCTTATTGTCTTAGAACCCAGGTCTGCTGAATTTCCTTCCTTGTCATAGGCTACAGCATAGAGAGTGTAAGTTCCGTTTCCATCATTGGGAAGATAGTTTGTCAGAAGCATATATCCCCAACCTGCCTGGTAGCATAACGGATAACTAGCATACATCTCTGCCACATCCGGTCTTGCCCCTTCTACGAATCTAGCATCTCCGATATAAACCAATCCATTTGCTGCTGTTGGCTCTCCTCCCACTGGCGCTCTCCAGATCTCAACCTTGGTTACCTCTATATCATCAAGAGCCCAACCAGTGACTGGTAATGCTCCCGCTATCCCTGTAGTTCCGTCTTGGGGCGTCTCAAAGGCACCAAAGGGCTTTTGCACAGAAACCGAACTGTAGATTTTCAAGTTTACTTTTACCCACTGCGGTGAATTTGTTGCGTTTGGATCCTGTATCGTAATATTTCCTGTATATGTCCCTACTAAAAGCCCTGACGTGTTTGCTGAAACCGTTATTATTCCGGATCCGGTTCCGCTTGTCGGCGAAACTTGCATCCAGTTCTCTGAAGCATTCGCTGTCCAGTTGAGGGGCAAGCCTCCTGTATTTTCTATCACTATTTTTTGATTGGATGTAGGACTGGTATTGGTGGCTGCTGCGAAGTCAATCCGATTTGTGCTCAGCACGATTTCTCCTGGTGAAGTACTATTATTCACAATCACCGGAATCTCTTGTACTGCTGTTTGGCTTGCTTTATCATACATTTTTACTTTAATGGTGTGTGTACCGTCTGAATATGCTGTCGTATCCCAGTTATAGGTATAAGCCGCTGTTAAATCTGTCGCTTTTAGCTCGCCGTCTATGTAGAATTCAACTTTGTCTACTCCCTCTGGTGAAGATGCCGCAGCCTGTATCTTTACCACTCCGCTTACCGTAGATCCGCTGGTGAGATAAGCTATGGATACTGCAACTACTTCTGAGCCGCTCACCTCCTTGAACACCCCAAAACTCAAAGGTCTGCCTCCGAGCTCTGCCAGTTCCTTAAATCCATATCCGAGAGCTGTTACCATGCCCTCAGGTGCAGCAGATGCTTGTTCCAGCATAGCTACCACAATCTTGTTGTCAGAAAATCTTAATCCGTCAAAGATTATGCTACCGTTGGAAAGCACATCCAGATGATAAATCTCTATATTACTATCCAACAGATTGGTTTCCTCTCCGGACGATATGTCATACAGCACTAGCTTATTAATTCCATCCTTACTGCCGGCGATGACTATTTTATCCTGCCAGACTCTCATTAGCGTTGGCCTGTCTAAAAGTACAGTCTGTGGTTCGATTATTTCCGGAATCGGGTAGAGCCTCAACACTGTCCTGTATGTTTCCCACCATGATGCCATCAGTCCGTAAACATTGCCAAAAGAATCCTCCTCACAATAGAGCATTTGCCCTCCGTGCCAGAGATAAAATCCGCGGCAGTATTCATCTGTATGATCCCCAACCAGCTCCCAGACATCATACTCAGGCTCGTATCCCTGATCACTGATTCCTATGTAGGGTGTCTTTTCATTTTCTTCAGGCATATGCGATAAATCCTCGGGCAATCTGTAGATACCATGGTGCCAGTCAGAGAATCTCATTCCAGCATAGACTCTGTTGTCTGGAAATTCTGCAATCCATCCTACCTCAGAAGGCTCGGCAACGTTGGCCAGAATATTATCGGGTTCATTCGGATTCAGTCTTCTGACCCATCTCGCTCCTGTCGTTCCTGTCTCGCCTCCCATCACAACTGTCCCATCATCTCTTACATGCCAATGCCAGATGTATATGTTCTCATTGATTAAATCTTCAATATCTCCTTCAGGCGTGTATTTCCTTAAAACCAAATTCCAGTATTCATCTCTTGCCAGATAATAGGTGTTGCCCTCCCCATCAAATTGGATGTTTGAACTGGCAGTCTGTTCGTTCCATTCCATATGGGATAGGGTACTGTCAATTCCAGTAACCTCGTTCGTCTCAGGATTAACCTTTACCAGGATGTAGCTGTGCTGATCTCTCAGTGGCTGATGACCCCAGAAGAAAATATACAGATTCCCCGCCGGGCCAAACTGAAATTGACCTACTTCTGGATCCAAACTGATGACTGGACTGATATTGCCCTCCAGGTCTATTTTTCTCAGCTTATTTTCAGTGTTAATGTAGACGACTGCTGCTCCGCTCAAATCCGCAGAAAATACACTGTAGGAGTTATCGACGAACACTGTTACCGTTGCCCAGGTACTCTGACCGAGCGTATCATAAGCTACAACCTTCAGTTCTTTCTGCCCATCAGCCATTGCTGTTGTATCCCAACTGTAGCTGTAGTCATAAGAGGATTGGGCAGGAGAGACTGTCACAGAATCTTCAAGCGTCTCATCGACATAAAATTCAACAGTGGCTATACCTTCGGTATCAATTGCCTCAGCCCTGACAGTAACTGTTCCTCTAATCACCGCATCATCGCTTATATTTGTTATCGATACAGACGGAGCAACATCTCCTCCGTTGTTCACCACAACCGATATCGACGTCTCTGCAGTTTTCAGGTCTGCATTATAGGCAACTGCTTTTATTTCATGCGAGCCGTTTGTGGCTGTTGTTGTATCCCACGAGTAGGCATAAGGTGACTCTGTCCGGCTTGCCTTGAGCACATCGTCTATGTAATATTCAACCTTATTGATTCCGAATTCACTCTCAGCAGTGGACATAATCAAGACTGAACCGCTGACTGTCGAGTTATCCGCTGGTGCTGTTATTTCAACCGTGGGCGTTCCTACTACTCTGAACACCACTATTCTCTGGTTACTGTGGTCTACAACGTAAGCGTTGCCAGAAGAATCTACTGCAAGATCGCATGGCCAATCAAAATTAGTATCTCCGCTTCCATAGCTTCCCCATTTTGTGATGAACGTACCGTCTGCTGAAAACTTCTGAACCCTGTTATTACAGCTATCAGCCACATAAACATTGCCTTCGCTATCTAGGGCAACTCCATTAGGACATCTTAATTCACCATCACCGTATCCGTGGTGCCCCCACATTCTTATAAAGGTTCCTTCTGAATTTAGGGCTTGAATACGGTTGTTCCAGTTCTCAGCAATGTACATATTGTTGTCACTATCCAAAGCTATATCCTGCGGATATTGAAACTGCCCTTCACCATTTCCCCGGCTTCCAAATTTGGTTATATATCCCCCATCAGAATCAAATTTTACTATTCTGTGATTCTCAGTATCACAGACATAAACATTACCGTCAGCGTCAACAGCCAAGCCTTCCGGACCATTAAACTGACCATCTCCGGTTCCTTGGCTTCCCCATTTCGTGAGGTAAGCTCCGTGCGGATTAAATTTTATGATTTGATGGGTTTCTCTATTTGAAACGTAAATATTCCCATCATTGTCAACGGCTATACGCATACCGCAGGTTAGCTGGTAATTATTGTTGCTTCCTTCATTATCGATCTGGAAGATAAATCCTCCAGTTGAGGTGAATTTCGCTATTCTATTACAGAAGGTAAGATAGATATGTGCGTATTGATCAATGGCAATTCCTTGGGGATGGCCCCAATCCCAGGTGTAAAATTTGCTGATAAACTCGTATGCTTCTTGATTAGCTACTGAGACCATAATGCTGTCTGTGGTGTTCTGTCCGATTCCGTCATAGGCAGTTGCTTTTACCTCTGTCTCGCCGTCTCCTGCCGTCGTTGTATCCCAGCTATACACATAGGGCGCTTCCGTATCAGTACTCACCAGAGTGTCGGCAATGTAGAATTTCACCCTATCGATCGCAATATCATCTGCTGCATCTGCTTCGATATCCACCCATTTTCTTACAATTTCTCCATCCTGCGGACTAGTTATGGATACTGTAGGCGCCTCATTTCCGCTGTTGTTTACCACAACTGATATTTCTTCAGATTCTGTGGTTATGTTTTGGATATTATAGGCAATTACCTTTATGGTGTAGGTTCCCTCATCTTCCGCTGAAGTATCCCAGTAGTATTCATAAGAATTAGTCTCATCTTCGCCAACCAGACCTCCATTTATATAGAATCCAACCTTGCTGATTCCAATAGCACTGCTGGCAGTGGCTTGAATCGTGACCGGTTCAGTTAGCACCGAATTATCTGCCGGATTCGTTATTTCGACTACAGGCAGCCAGGTTGATTTAACTATGGTCACTCTGCCGTTGCAATTATCAGTCACATAGACATTAAAATCAGGATCGACCGCAATGCTGTTTGGGCACTCGAACTGGAGGTCACTGTTTCCCTGTGTTCCCCATTTGGTAATAAACGTCCCGTCACTTGCATATTTCACAATCCTGTAGTTTCCAGTATCCGCGACATAGATATAGCCTTCGCTATCGACTGCTATTCCCTGCGGCCAGCGGAACCGAGTATCTGCATATCCGTGGCTACCCCATCTTCTTATAAGCTCACCGTCAGAATTAAAGACATTGACTCGATCATTATCCGTGACATAAATATTATCCGAAGAGTCTATAGCAATACCCATTGGATTATTAAGGTTTGCATCCGTGCCATAGGCGTCTAAGAATGTCCCGGCAGAATTAAACTTTGATATCCTTTGATTGTTATGATCAACGACATGAACATTGCCTGTGCTGTCAACAGCAATACCCCATGTATGGTCAAACTGATAATTTCCGTTTCCGTAGCTTCCCCATTGGGTGAGGTAATTACCGTTGGAATCAAACTTAACCACTGAGTGTCTGCTGTGATTTGCTACATAAATATTCCCGGAATCATCTATGTCAACATGCATCCACCCGCAAAAATAATAATCCGTCTGGTCGTCCTCGATTCTAAGAAGTAGATTCCCCTCAGGAGTATATTTCGATACACTGCTGTTGCCTGCGATGTAGATATTCCCATCTTTGTCCACGGCTACATCTGTCGGATGGTCATGACTCCACTTGTCAAGGTAGCCGAATTCCTCATGATTAATCACCGTTACAGTGATGCTTACTTCCACGTTCTGTCCGATCGTGTCAAAGGCAACGACTTTTATAACTCTCTCACCATCTTCAACTGTGGTTGAATCCCAGGTATACTCATAGGGACTAGTAGTATCCTCACCAATCTTGGCATCATCTACATAAAACTCAACTCTATCAACGTCATTATCATCCGTTGCTTCGGCCTGAATATTGGCTTGCAGCCTTACTGTATCTCCCTCTGCAGGATTGGTAATGGAAATAGTCGGAGGCGTATCACCGGTGTTGTTAACAACCACGTATACTTCCTCAGATTCTGTAGCAGTATCTTGGGTATTGTAGGCAATTGCTTTTAATGTATAAGCGCCGTTTGCCTCTGATAATGTATCCCAGTCGTATTCATAAGGACTTTCTGTATCCTCGCCGACTTTAGTATCATTTGTATAGAATTCAACTTTGCTGATACTTATGGCACTGCTGGCAGTGGCTTGAATCGTCACTGGCTCAGTCAAAACTGAATTATCAGCTGGGTTGGTTATTTCAACTGTGGGCCGCCAATCTGACTTAAATTTTGTTATCCTGTTGTTGCAATTATCCGTTACATAAACATAAAAATCAGAGTCTACCGCAATACCGTTCATGCATTCGAATTGAAGGTCACCGCTTCCCCGGCTTCCCCATTTGGCGAGAAATGTCCCGGTCGAGGTGTACTTCACTACCCTGTAATTTTCACCGTCAACTATATAAACATTATCTTCACTGTCAATATCAATTCCCCAAGGATTTCGGAACTGATTATCCTCATATCCATGGCTTCCCCATCTTCTTAGAAACTCACCACTTGAGCTGAACACCTGGATACGATTGTTATGGCGATCTGTGACATAGATATTATTAGAAGAGTCTACAGCGATACCATGGGGATTATTAAACTGGCCGTCATTTCCTCCTTGTGTTCCCCATTCGGTTACTAATGCTCCCGCAGAGTCATATTTTACTATCCTGTTATTATTATAATCGCATATATAAACATTTCCTTCACTGTCTGCAGCGATTCCATGGGGGCTATAAAGCTGATAATCACCATGTCCATAACTTCCCCACTTAGTTACATAATTTCCGTTGGAATCGAATTTTACTATATAATGGCTGTCATTTTCCGAAGCATAAATATTTCCATCAGCATCAACGGCTATGTGAAACCACGAGTCCAAATAATACTCTTCGTTTCCTGTATACTCGATTTTGAAAACAAGTGTTCCGTCTGGAGTGTATTTTGCTATCTTATTATCGCCTGCAACATAAATATATCCATCTTTATCCAGGGCAACATCAGATGCATTATTGTGGCTCCACTTGCAGACATAGCCAAACTCCTCATGATTGACCACTGTTACATTGATGCTTGCTTCTACGTTCTGTCCGATCGTGTCAAAGGCAACGACTTTTATCACTCTCTCCCCATCTTCCACTGTAGTCGCATCCCAAGTGTATTCAAAGGGATAAGCTGTATCTTCATTGACTTTGCTATTGTCTACATAGAACTCAACCTTAGTAATTCCATCGTCGTCTGATGCATTAGCCTGTATAGTGGTCTGTAATCTTATAGTATCTCCCTCTGCTGGGTTGGTTATGGATACAGTCGGAGGCGCATCCCCTGATTTGTTTACAACAACATATATTTCACCAGATTCGGCAGTAGTATTTTGGGCATTGTAGGCAATTGCTTTTAAGGTGAAGGCCCCGTTTGCCTCTAATGAAGTATCCCAGTAGAATTCATAAAGATTGGTAGTATCCTCGCCGACTTTGCTTCCATTTATGTAGAATTCAACTTTGGAGATTCCTATATCGCTGCTGGCAGTTGCCTGAATCGTGACCGGGGAGGTTGTTAAGACTGAATTATCTGCTGGATTCGTTATGGCAACTGTCGGCCGCCATGTTGATTTGAATTTAGTAATTCTGTTGTTACAGTGGTCGGGTACATAAACATAAAAATCAGAATCAACCGCAATGCCGTACATACACTCGAATTGAAGGTCACCGCTTCCCTGACTTCCCCACTTGGCAAGAAACGTTCCATCAGATGTAAACTTCACAACCTTGTAATTACTATCGTCCACTACATAGACATTGCCTTTACCATCAAGAGCTATTCCTGAAGGCCCAAGAAGCTGGTGGTCTTCGTATCCCCATTGTCCCCATTTTCTTATAAATGTTCCGTCTGAACTAAACACCTGGACCCGACAGTTATTTCTATCCACAACGTAAATATTGTTAGAAGCATCTACTGCGATACCAAGGGGATTATTGAATAGGCCATCATTACTTCCGTTGCTTCCCCAGGTTTTTACAAAAGTCCCAGCAGATGAAAATTTTGATATCCTATGATTATCTTGATCACAAACATAGACATACCCGTTTGAATCAACGGCGATACCTGTAGGATACTTAAACTGCTTGTTACCATCTCCATAGCTTCCCCATTTAGTGACGTAATTTCCGCTGGAATCAAATTTAATTACCTGATTCCTGTCACGATTTGTAGCATATATATTACCAAGATTATCGACCGCGATACAAAACCACCACGTTAAATCATAATCGCTGCCTATATTATTGATTTCTGAAATTAAAGTTCCATTAGGAGTGTATTTTAATATTCTGTGGTCACCTGCGACGTATAGATTCCCATCTTTATCCAATGCAACATCCGACGCACGATTAGAATACCATTTGGTCATATATCCAAATTCTTCATGATTGATAACTGTTACAGTGGCGCTATCTTCTACATTCTGTCCGATCGAGTCAAAGGCAACGACTTTTATTACCCTCTCACCATCTTCCACTGTGGTCGCATCCCAGGAATATTCATAGGTGCTGTCAGTATTATCAGCGTCTTCACCAACTTTAACGTCATCAACATAAAACTCTACCCTATCCATCCCTACCACATCCGATGCATCTGCCTGGATAGTGGCTGCTAATCTGATGGTATCTCCGTCTGCCGGATTGGTTAGGGATACAGTCGGGAGCGCATCACCGCTATTATTCACAACCACGGATATTTCATCAGTCTCCTGAGTAGTATCTTGGGTGTTGTAGGCAATTGCTTTGAGGGTATAAGTCCCGTCGGTCTCTAATGTCGTATCCCAGCTATGCTCATAGGCGTTGGTTGTATCTTCACCGACCTTGACTCCATTTATGTAGAATTCAACTTTGCTGATTCCTATGGCACTGCTGGCAGTGACCTGAATTATATATGTTCCGCTAACTATAGAATTATCAGCCGGATTCGTTATCGCAACCGTGGGCAGCCAGGTTGACCTGAATTTTACAACTCTGTTGTTGTTTCTATCGGCGACATAAACATAAAAATCAGCATCGACTGCAAGACCCGTTGGGCTGTGGAATTGAAGATCATTGCTTCCCAAGCTTCCCCATTTGGTTATAAACGTCCCGTCTGAGTCAAATTTTAAAACCCGGTGATAGCAATCGTCGGTCATATATAAATTCCCCAGGCTATCAAAAGCTATGAACCTAGGACAATCAAAATGATTTTCACCGCTGCTGCTACTCCATTTACTTTGAAAGGTTCCGTTTGATGTGAAAACTTGAACGCGACCATTATGGCGATCTGCAACATAAACATTATCTGAAGCATCGATGGCGATCCCGTGGGGATTGTTAAACTGTCCGTCACCACCTCCTTGAGTTCCCCATGAGGTGATAAATGTTCCATCTGAGGAAAATTTTGATATCCTGTGATTATTTTGATCGCTGACATAGACATTCCCCGCACTATCACAGGCTATTCCCTCGGGGTTGTGAAACTGGTCATTGTCTTCTCCAAAGCTTCCCCATTTAGTGACATAGTTTCCGTCAGAATCAAATTTTACTATGTTGTGACTGCCTTGATTACAGGCATATATATTTCCAGAATTATCAATGGCTATGAAAAAATACCAGTCTAGACTAAAATCTTCGTTTCCAGCATTTTCGATTTTAGAGATGTAAGTTCCATCAGGAGAATATTTTTTTATTCTGCCGTTACCAGAGACATACAGATTCCCGTTTGAATCTATTACAATATCTGTTGGATTATCTGTATACCATTTGGTAATATAGCCGATTTCCTCCTGGTTTTTCACCGTGACTGTGATAGTATCGGATGTAAACTGTCCGATGGTGTCATAGGCTATGACTTTGAGTTCTTTCTCTCCGTCATTCACCGTTGTCGTGTCCCAATCATAGGAGTAGGGATATGTTGCTAGAGAAGCTACACTGACCGTATTAACCAGAGAATTATTCACATAGAATTCAACCTTTGTAATCCCGTTGACATCCGATGTGCTTGCCCCGATAGTGACTGTATCTCTGATTTCGTCTTGGTCTGGCGGACTTGTGATTGAACATGTCGGAGGATCATCGCCCCAGGCTACTATGACTGATACCTTTTCTCTGGTTCTTGCGCCTTCGTTATTGGTGGCAATAACCCATAACGTGTAAGGCCCACGTGTTTCTCCTGTAGCATTCCAGGATATGGAAAAGGGATCGGAGGTATCTGTTCCTAATAAGGTCTCATCCCTATAGAATTCAACGTTGCTGATGTTATACCCGCCGGGCACGGTTACATCAGCTTGAATCCATATGTCTACTTTCACAAACTCGTTCTGAGCTGGATTTGTTATCTCAATAGTCGGAGCACCAGTACGTTTATAAACAATTATTCGCCAGTTATTCCGGTCGACAATATAAACATTACCAGAGTAATCCACTTCAACATCCGTCGGATCGTCAAAGTGATAATTATCGTATCCATAGCCTCCCCATTTGGTAAGAAACGTCCCAACGGATGAAAATTTGGTAACTCTATGGTTATTATTCGGATCAACTGTATAGACGTTTCCCTCAAAGTCGACAGCTATACCCCTGGGATTTTTAAATTGACCATCAAGAGTTCCCCATTCTCCCCATTTTCTTTGATACACCCCTGCAGAATTGAAGACTTGAACTCTTTGGTTATGTTCTTCTACGACATAAATATTATCTGAGTCAAATATAGCGATATCCAGTGGCCAATGAAATTCTCCGTCTCCACCTCCTGCTCCGCCTCCGGCTTTTTCCCATGTGGCTAATAAGTTCCAATCAGAATCAAATTTTACAATCCTATGATTACCAGAATCGCAGATGTAAATATTTCCCGATTCGTCTATAGCTAATCCACTTGGTTGATTGAAGCGATCAGCTCCTCCATTCCAGCTATCCTTTTTGGAGTTATAGTTACCTTGGGGATCAAATTTTACAATCATGTTGTCATCGTATGCAGAAACATAGATATAACCCGAGTCATCAACAGCTACGTGCATTTGATGGGACGAGAAGTAGAAATCTTCACTGTTAGGTATGTTCTCTATATGGAAAACGTATGTCCCGTCCCGAGTGTATTTCACTACTTTTCGGTCACCTGCGACATAGACATACCCATCCTTGTCCACAGTCATACCTGTTGGATTTTGCCAGGTATTTGTGGTGGTGCTCCATTTGCGCAAAAAATTGTAAGTTTGTTGTGCCTGGGAAAAAGTCACAAGGGAAAAGAATAGAATTAAATTAAAGATAATAATGAGGCTTTTTTTCATTTTATTTCTCCCCAAAATATATATTTCTCCCCCCTTATTTCAGAAAAAGAGAAGATATTTCTAAGCTTGTCAATAATTCCTTAGCTCCAAACCTCAAAGTAACCTAAATAATATATGCTACTATATGTTAATCATTGTATAAATGTCAAGGGGCAAAGGCTTAAATTGACTTAAATCGGGGATTTGGCTAAAATTCTAGCCTTCGGCGGTGTAGCTCAGGTGGTTAGAGCATGCGGCTCATATCCGCAGTGTCGGGGGTTCGAGTCCCTCCACCGCCACTTCGCATTTCTTGGTAAAGAGTAGACACGCATCTTATTTCCAGCCGTGCATGCAGGCTTAGATCCTATTTCCAGGCAGGTGTTAAGAAGGTGTCAATGAGTTGAGTCAGGTCTTCAAAAGACCTTTAGCCTAAATTAGAATCATGAAACAGAGTCAAATGATTAAAAGTAGAATTAAAAAAACCATCCGCGAATACAACCTCCTCGAGAAAAAAGATAGGATTCTTGTCGCCTACTCAGGAGGAGTGGATTCCACGGGTTTACTCAACCTGCTCCTTGAACTTCGAGGGGAATGGTCTTTTGAGCTTTTCCTGGGTCACTTCAACCACAAGCTTCGCCATACCGCAGATGAGGATGAACAGTTTGTCAGACGCATAGCTAAGAAATATTCCCTTCCGCTTTTTGTTGGCAGCAAAGATGTTGGCTCCTATGCCCGGAAAAAGAAGCTTAACATCGAGGAGGCAGGAAGAGAACTCAGGTATGATTTCTTAAAAAAGACTGCTCTTAAAATCGGGGGAGCTA
>Ga0209636_10002153_pt1 | contig 19992 bp, 20 predicted proteins | sample DeeMarSWOR152_54_FD_187464 | JGI IMG/M metagenome (GOLD analysis project Ga0209636, IMG submission 187464) | Marine sediment microbial communities from White Oak River estuary, North Carolina - WOR-1-52-54 (SPAdes) (version 2) | ecosystem: Environmental > Aquatic > Marine > Intertidal zone >...
CAGGCCAGAAGCCAGGATCTTGCCCTTGAGGTCGGCGATGTCCTGTGCATCGATCAGTTTGTGATTGACGGCAGGGATGGGGTCTTGCCAGATGAGCTCTTCTGCCGGAACCTCCGGGCCGAGATAGCGCGTGCGAGGTCCCATGTCGCGGTGCGTCAACTTGAACCACGCCCGGGCGAACGCATCCGCGAGCTGGTCCGGATTCTCATAGAAGCGCCTCGAGATCTTTTCGTAGACAGGGTCGAACCGCAAGGCAAGGTCAGTGGTCAGCATGCCTGGCGCGCGACGCTTGGACGGGTCGTGCGGATCCGGCACGGTACCGGCGCCTGCGTCACCCTTCGGTTTCCACTGGTACACACCGGCCGGGCTCTTTGTCAGTTCCCATTCGAAGCTGAATAAGATCCGGAAAAAGTTGTTGCTCCACTTCGTGGGAGTGTTGGTCCAGATGACTTCCGGGCCGCCGGAAATCGTGTCGTCGCCTTTACCCGTGCCAAAGCTGCTCTTCCAACCCAGGGCCTGCTCCTCAATGGGGGCGGCTTCCGGCTCCGGGCCCACCAGCGACGGATCACCGGCGCCGTGGGTTTTGCCGAACGCGTGGCCGCCTGCGATGAGGGCCACCGTCTCCTCGTCGTTCATCGCCATGCGAGCGAAGACCTCGCGGATATCCCGCGCCGCAGCGATCGGGTCCGGGTTGCCGTTCGGGCCTTCCGGGTTCACGTAGATCAGGCCCATCTGCACGGCGGCGAGGGGATTCTCGAGCTCCCGGTCACCGGTGTAGCGCTTGTCACCCAGCCACTCGCTCTCGGAGCCCCAATAGACGTCATGATCCGGCTCCCAGACGTCCTCGCGACCGCCGCCGAAGCCGAACGTCTTGAAACTCATCGATTCCAAGGCGACGTTTCCCGCGAGGATGATCAGGTCGGCCCAGGAAATTTTCCGGCCGTACTTCTTCTTGATCGGCCAGAGCAGTCGGCGCGCCTTGTCGAGGTTCGCATTGTCGGGCCAGCTGTTGAGCGGTGCGAAGCGCTGCTGGCCCCTGCCGCCACCGCCGCGGCCGTCGCCCACGCGGTAAGTGCCGGCGCTGTGCCACGCCATACGGATGAACAAAGGTCCGTAGTGGCCGAAGTCCGCCGGCCACCAGTCCTGCGACTTCGTCATCAGTTCACGGAGGTCCTTCTTCACGGCCTCCAAGTCGAGACTCTTGAACTCCTTAGCGTAGTTGAAATCCTCGCCCATCGGATTGGACTTGGAGGAATGCTGGTGCAGAATGTTAAGATTCAACTGATTCGGCCACCAGTCCCGGATCGACGTGCCACTGCGGGCAGTGGATCCCATTACCGGGCTCTTGCTATCTTCATTCATTATGTTTTCTCCTTTCGTTGTTTGTTCATTATGGTGTTAATGAAAAGCCACATTTTGGCCTTACAGCCTCTTCTTCACCCGTCTCCCAATTCTACTCCATTTCCCTCAGTTATAAAACTCTTTTTGAATTAACACCATTTCTATCGTAACCATTCTGATTTCACTATAGTAGTTATTCTTAATGGAACACAAAGGGAGATATCCTGCTGTGCTTCATTTTGTTACCGCTTTCTTCTCATTCTTCAGACATTCCAGACAAATCCCCCTCAGTTCTAAGTACTTACCCTCTATTTCCCCCCATACCTTTGTTTCTTCCGGTACTTCCATCCAGTCCAAAGCCGGCCAAGTGAAATCCTGGATCTTCTTACACTTAATGCAGACTATGTGGTGATGCTTGGACGTGTTCGGATCGTATCGAGTCCGGTCGTCCAAATGGTGTACCCTCATGATAACTCCGCTCCGCTCAAAAAGGGCCAAGGTGCGGTAGACGGTATCGAAGGAGATCGGGGGAATCTTAGGCTTGACTCGCTTGTATACGTCTTCCGCCGAGGGATGGTCTTTTGCAATTGCCAGTTCACGAAGTATCTCAAGCCGTTGGTGGGTGAGCTTTAGACCAAGGCCCCTACAGATTTCCTTAGCAGCATTGAATTTGTCTCGTTCGGAGTTGCTTTGCATAATTTGCAGGAAGATGAGAAAAATTCTTAGATAGGAATATATATTATCTTGTTATGCCTTGTCAATACCCTACGGTATTCTTTTAGTGCCTTTTGGCTGAAACCGGCCGAAAGTCCGCATAAACATCCTCATTGCGGGCAGTCGCAGTAAACGCTTGAGACCGCTGTACCACATATGATCTGATGATTCGCGTATCACTCCACTTTGAGAAAGCCAGATTTGGTGATGAAGGCGTAGCTGAAGGGAGGTCCGATCTCCTCTTGGGTCTTTTCAAGCTTCTCCATCCCTTTTTTGATTTCCGGGAGGATATGATCGAGGGGGGCATTTTCCCTACAGAGTTGATTTAGTTTATACTCCAAACCCATGATACGAGGGGCGGTGTAAGCAAATGAGATCTCGTCACCATCCAGTTGAGGAAGCTTCTTCTTTGTCCAGAGCAGGTGCAGGTGAAAGGGATGTTGGGGATCCTTGGCCGTATACCCCGCCAGAACGAAATAGACGTGATGGATGGGGTCCACGGGAAGGATCTCGCACCGTTTGCGCATGAACCTCTCAAATTCAGTACTCAAGAAGGGTAACGAGGCCCCATAGACCTCTTGAATATCATCGAGCCCCTCCTCCTTGAGGAAATTCCTCAGGGAATGACACATCTCCACCCCATCCGCAGCGCCACCTGTTAAGATAGCCGTGTGCTGGCTTATTTGGACCAGTCGATCCACCTTCAGTTCGATCATCTCACCACTGGGGTCAAAGTCCACGGCTTTGCCATCCGTTGCCAGAACAATTCCATTGACATTTTTGCATGCAATAAGTTGGGACATAGGAAACTCCTTTCTGGTTGCTTTTCTCAAGTTCATATACCACATGGGGAACTCGTGTTTCAATAGAAAATGCTGGTATGGGATGTTGAAGGGAATTGGGGGGACGCAGTAGACTCATTCTCGCAGATGTGCGGACCAAGGTCTTCACCCTCGTGTGGGGGGTGTGTCCAGGTTTAGGGTATTTGGGCCTCCTGATAGAAGCTCGTCATCTCGTACTGCTGCTGCCTGACCTCCCGTGAAGAAGGAACACGAGCGGAAGAGCGATTACCTGCATCGCCACCGCAAAGGTGATGACGGAGCCGATGGAGTGCTCATACAGTATTCCGATCACAAGACCTCCTGCAAACCATGATGCCCCGTAGGCCGTATTGAAGATGCCGTAGGCCAGACCTCTCCGCTTAACCGGCGTCAGATCGGCAATAGCAGCACGCATGATGGTCTCCTGGATCCCCATAACCGCCCCCCAGAGGCCCACCCCCGCGATGGCAAGCCCGTAGCTCCCTGAAAACCCGAGAAACGGGATGGGGATCGTCAAAAGTGGCAGGGTGATAAGCGAAACCAGGCCTATCCTATCGTATGTCTTACCGATGACAAGGGCCACCAGGGCATCGATACCCATCGCAATGGCGTACAAGAGGGGAATCTGTGCCGCCGGCACCACTGATCGAACCGTAAAGTGATAGGCGATGATCTGAAAATTGGCAAACCCTCCCACGCTCAAAAAGGCGAAGAGCGTATAGAACCAGAAGACGGGGGGAAGTTTCCCTCCGACATCTGACAATACCTTTTGATGAGATCGTTCCATCGTCTCCGGCGCGGGGACCTTTCGCCTCGCTACCGTGAGAATAGCCATGGTCGCGAGTGCAGGCACCACCAAGATCGCAAACCCAGTCCGATACCCACCCCGTAAAAAAAGCATCGAAGACACAACCAGTGGGCCGATCACCGCGCCTATTTGATCCATCGCCTCGTGGATGCCGAATCCCCAGCCCCTGCCCACCTGCTTAGTGGCATAGGAAAGGATAGTGTCGCGCGCCGGGGCCCTGATGGCCTTTCCCATGCGCTCCGCAATGATGAAGACGGCGGCGACCTGCCACACACCTGCCAGGGCCAAGAGGGGAATTGCCAGAATGAGGCCGTAGCCAAGAAAGGCAAAGGCCCAGTAGCGGCCTGTACGGTCGGCCACATACCCGGAGAACAACCGTAGGGCATAGCCGAGAAACTCCCCAAGCCCTGCCACCAAGCCCACCACCGCGGCATTGGCCCCCAAAGTATAGAGAAAGGGCCCGGTGACACTGCGTGCCCCCTCATAGGTGATGTCCCCAAACAGGCTCACCAGCCCCAGCATAATGATAAACTGATAGGCTATCCGTCTAGTATCGTTGTTCGCGCTCTTGCCATCCACTATCCACACCACCTTAATCAAGACTGCTGTTCGGCAATCATTCTCATAACGACATGCCCCCATCCACCACAACTCGTTCCCGTATCGAAACATCCCATCATGCTAAACATCACCTTATTGGGGTCTCTATCATTATCTTCCCCTTTGAGGGCGGGATAAAAGGGACATTATTCACCGGGGGAAAAGGTGATTTCGATCACACAGTGGCCGTCCCCGCTCACGAGACTTTCCTTGATCTCGTGGAGAGGTTTGAGTCGCAGGGCCTTCATTACCCCGTTGCGCACTGCCTGGCAGCCGCATTCGTAGCCATCGAGCATGTTCGCCTTTGTGAGCGAATCATAGACATGACATCTGCTTCCGATCCAGACGGCAGTGTCCCCATCAAAGGAAATAGGCTCGTTGATATAGAGGTCATCAAAAAAGGCATTCTTCCAGATGACCTTAAAGATAGATAGAAGATCCTGAATCGACCGCGGCCGTTGAATCACCTTTTCGCGCAGCAGTTGATTGGTCATCATGCGGAAAAGCTTTTCGGTAACTTCGAGGTTGATCTGATTGGCTTTCTCCAGACCGAACTCCTTCACGAGCGCCGCATGCCAGAAGGAATCATGTAACCACCAGAGCTTTCTTAGGGTATTAATCGAGGTGAATTCCGGTATTTCCATACCATTTACCTGGATAATAATAGGGAAAAAATTATACCATATCCCCCCACCCTCTTGAAGCCTATTCAGCCCTTCATTGGAGACCCTCATACATATGGATGTGCTATTTTGGGATATCAATTATCCACGTTTTACCTTCATGCTCTAACCGGTCGAACACGCAATAGTTCCCTCTCGATTGCCTCAACAAGAAGAAGGGGTCACCCAACAGCACTTTAATGGGTAACCACAGAAATGACCTCTTGCATATTCAAACGGAAATGGGTATAACCTGCAACGATGAAAATTTCCCTGTTATTAATCTTCTGGAGCCTGTGGTTTCTCAATTTCTGCATCAGATTTTCCTTATCTCCTCTTCTTCCCCTTATCGAAGATGAGCTGGCCATTACTCATGCCCTTGCAGGCAGCCTATTTTTATATCTGTTCGCTGGCTTTACTATTTCCGTATTCATGTCAGGATGGATATCCAAATATATTGGCTATAAACGATCTATCATATACAGTTATTTAGCTCTGATGGTAGTGTTGATTTGCCTTAGGTATGCTGAGACATACCACGATTTCTTTACATGCTCCTTTTTCATAGGCCTCACAACGGGTATCTATTTCCCATGCGCGGTTCCCCTTATCACGTCAATATTTAGTCGTGACAACTGGGGTAAGGCTATCGGCTTCCATGAAACGGCCGCTTCCTCTGGCTTTTTCGTAATTCCCATTTTGGTAGCCTTTGCCCTCCGCTTTTATCACTGGAAGTCATCTTTTGTCATACTCAGTGGGGCGTGTTTGATAGTTATTATCCTTTTCCACCTGTTTGCCCCGGATCCGCGTCCCCAGCAGGAGAGAAGGAGCAAATATTTTTTGGTGCTGCGTCGAAAAGATTTCTGGATAGTAACCATCATCTGGACTATTTCAGCAATGGCCACCGCTGGTATCTTTAGTGTTATTCCCCTCTTTCTCGTAAAGGAGAAAGGGATTCAGTTGGAACTGGCCAATACCATCTTCGGTTTTTCACGAATCGGGGGGTTGTTAGCCACACTCCTGGTCGGATTTGTCATTGATCGTTATGCTATCAAGAAAATTCTGTTCATTATCCTGTTCATTACCGGGCTCTCAACCATAGGGATGGCCCTTGCTCAGGTGTTTTGGTTGCTGGTTGGGATGCTTATTATCCAGGCGACAGTTAGTGTGGCATTCTTCCCCGCCGCCATAATGGCTATCTCCAAAATCACTCGGTTTGAAGAAAGAACCACCTTTACGGGAATGATAATGACCATCTCCGGGATATGCGGGGTTGGGCTTACTGCAGTTGGCTTGGGCGCGGTAGCAGATAGATGGAATTTTCAGATCGGTATACTTGTCCTGGGAGTAATTACAACAGTATCCTGCGTGTTGATTAGGGGGTTGAAAAAATAGTAAATTTTCATTGTAAACAAAAAAGGTTTTTCTTTTACAGAATAATCAAAAGGAGACGGACGGTACCACTGCATAAGCGAAAAACGGTTTAGCTCCATCTCTATGGAGATTGACATCCCATTGGGTTAATCCATCCCCACTGGGTGATTCTATTCCCATTGAGTGATTCCATAATAGAGGAGCAATGTGGCATTGGAAAAAATGATTTTACCCGATCTCGTCACAATGACTGCAATACCATTTTGACTTTCTTATACATTCAAGAGGAGATTAACCCTTTTACAAGAGCAATGAAAAAAATCGTCAGATCGAAAACCTTTGCTTGTGAGACGGTCATGAAGGAGATGCTACCACTTCTGCCTCAGGAGTGTGAATATCGTACACTTGAGTCCGGACTCCATCTCTATCCCGACAAGCTACGCAATGCTTTACAGGATTTCATTGATGAAACAACTGGAGAAACGGATATAATCATCCTGGCATTTGGTCTTTGTTCAAATGCAGTCATTGGGCTTAGGACGCGAGAAAGTACGTTAATCATCCCCCTTATTGACGACTGTATCGGGATGTTTCTCGGATCACGCGAAAACTACAAAGAGCAACTTCGTCATGAGCCTGGAACATACTTCCTTTCAAAAGGATGGATTGAAGCAGGAATTACTCCTATTGAAGAGTTAAAGGAGATGGAAGTACGATTAGGCAGAGAACAGGCAGAACAAGTTCAAAGGTCGATGTTTAAAAACTATACAAGGCTTGCCTATATTGACATGGGATATGATAATCAGGAAGAATATTTTGACTTCGCCCGGAAAACCGCACAATATCTCAACCTGCGTTACGATGAGATTAAGGGTACTACTGAACTTCTTGAGAGAATAATCCATGGGCCTTATGAAAACGGATTTGTGATTTGCCCTCCTGGTAAAACTGTCCGTTATGAGGATTTTGGCATCATTTGATAGATACGAAGAGATGGCACTAGGTACATAATGAAACGTGAAGGTCCCCGCCCATAGGGCGGGGCTTCCCGGAGTGGATCTCACCTATCGTCTCTCGTTTCCTCGGCAAATTCAGCTTTAAAGCCCTCGATGGCCTTCGTGATCTCTTCAACACTAGCGCCATCCTCTATGGTGCTGATATCGCCGATGTCCATTCCCTCTGCCACCGCCCGGATCACCCTGCGCATGACCTTTCCGCTTCGGGTTTTCGGCAGCATCTTTACGAAGTGAATCTCCCTCGGTGCGGCCACGGCTCCAATCTTCTCCCGAACGAGGACTATGAGTTCCCTCTTAACTGCCTCGAAGGGCCCCTCCCCTTCCCTCAGGACTGCAAAGGCGACGATAGCCTGCCCCTTTAATTCGTCCTTCACCCCCACGGCAACTGCCTCTGCCACTGAGTGGTGCGAGGAGAGGACTTCTTCGACCTCCCTGGTACCAAGCCTATGGCCTGCCACGTTGATGATCTCATCGGCTCTGCCGAGAACCCAGAAATATCCCTGCTTATCCTCGATGGCAAAATCTCCCGTACTATAGAGCAATTTGCTCGGAAACTGTCCCCAGTAAGAGTCCACGTATTGCTGGTCATCCCCCCATAGGGTGAGCAGATTGCCCGGGGGCAGAGGAGGGTGGCAGATCAGATATCCCTTTTTCGCCGTATCCATCCTCTCCCCGTCATCGTTGACAACCTCCAGATGATATCCGACAACCGGTTTTGTGGGGGAACCGGGTTTTATGCGGAGGAGCTCGACACCGGGCATGTTGGATAGCATGGGCCAGCCGCTTTCGGTCTGCCAGTAATGGTCGATGACATGGGTTCCGAGGGAATCCGTGGCCCATTTCCAGGTAGGCTCATCCAGGGGCTCCCCCGCCAGAAAGAGATACCGTAGGGAACATAAATCCCTATTGGTAATCCAGTCCAGTGGATACCTTCTCAAAACCCGAAGGGCGGTGGGCGCACTGAACATTACGGTAACGCCGTACTTCTCTACCACCCTCCACCAGACGCTGGGATCGGGATAATCTGGGGTTCCCTCGAAGACAATAGTGGGGATTCCCTTGAGTAATGGGCCGTAGACGATGTAGCTGTGTCCGACAACCCAGCCGATATCCGAAGTTGACCAGTAAAGGTCCCCGTCTCCCACATCGTAGATCTGCTCCATGGAGTTGTGAAGGGCAACCATATACCCGCCCGTATCCCTGACGACGCCCTTGGGCTTTCCGGTAGTCCCCGATGTATAGAGGATGTAGGCGGGATGGGTGCTGTCAAGGGGGATTGGCTCGACATAATCCTGGCCCAGTTCTTCAAGGGCCTTCTCCCAGAGGATGTCTCTTTCTCCGTTCATGGAAAATTCCATCAAACCCCTGTTGAGAACGACAACCCGCTCGACCTTGCTTTTGGCGGTGGTGAGGGCCTTATCGACGATTCCTTTCAAGTCGACCACCCTACCCTTCCTCTTGCCAGCTTCGGCGGTAATCAGGAGTTTGGGTTTTGCGTCATCAATCCTCTCGGCCAGGGAATCCACGCTGAACCCGGCGAAGACGACGGAGTGAATGGCCCCGATTCGGGTACAGGCAAGCATGGCCACCAAGGCCTCCACAACCATCGGCATATAGATGATCACCCGGTCGCCTGCCGCGGTGCCGAGGTTTTTCAATACACCGGCAAACCGATTCACCTCCCGATAAAGCTGGAAGAAGGTGAGCATTTTTGATTGGCCCGTTTCTGCGCTCTGCCAGATCACGGCAACCTGGCCGCGTTTCACCCCGAGGGCATGTCTATCCACGGCGTTGTAACAGAGGTTGGTTTTACCCCCCACAAACCATTTGTAGAAAGGAGGATTGGAATCATCCAGAACCTTCTCGAACTCCTTGAACCAGTGGAGGTTTTCAGAAGCACGCCTCCAGAATTGCTCTGGATGTTCGATGGAGAGTCGGTGGACCTTCCGGTAATTCCCCGTTCTTTTTGATTTCCGTTTCATCGTCTCAGGAAACCCTCTATTGTTAGCCTACTGTCATAGCCCCTTGCATTTATCACTATTCTTCTCCTATCATTGTTTGCGAGAATGATTAACACGCTTAAACATAGCAAAATCGTCATGGCAAAGACAAGTTCGGGAGGTGAATGACGTAACGACGAATTACCCCCTTAGAACATTGCCGTTGTCACTAAAACAACTAAACTCGGAGGTGCATTGTCATGAACAAAGATGATGGTGATCTTTCCATTCTCGACCAACCTCAAGTGCTCGGGATCATGTTCTACCCTCGGAGGGATTCTCCAGGGAGTTCTTCGACATCCAACGCGGAGGTCCATTTTGTGGAGGTGGAAGAAGGCATATCTATCAGTTGCCGGTTCTATTGGGTCGATTCGGGCTCCCCAAACATCCTCTATTTTCATGGCAACGGAGAGATTGCCAGCGACTACGATCCCATTGCCCCCCAATACAACCGGAGGAAGATCAACCTGTTTGTTGCCGACTATCGAGGATACGGCATGAGCGGAGGCAATCCTACTGCGACTAACATGATTCGAGATACCCATAAAGTCCTCCTGGGTTTTAAGGAGATTCTCAGGGGAAGAGGAGCGAAGGGACCCCTCTTTTTGATGGGCCGTTCCTTAGGAAGCGCATCGGCCATCGAACTGGCGTTCCATTACCAGGGGGAAGTAAGAGGATTGATCGTTGAAAGCGGTTTTTCCGATACCTTTGGGCTCATGTCACGGTTTGGTGTCTCCATTAAAGGAGCAAGGAAAGAAGGAGGGGGATTTTACAACCTTAAGAAAATACAATCCATTTCCATTCCCACCCTCGTCATCCATTCCCAGTACGACCATATTATTCCCTTGGATGAAGGGATTCAGCTTTATAGCGTCTCGGGAGCGAAGGAAAAAGAACTCTTGATCATTCCCAATGCCAACCACAACGACCTGATGGTGGTGGGAATGGATCGCTATTTTGAAGCCATAGAGAAGTTCATCTTTGGTAACCGATTCCCTTCTTAAGAGGGCCTGTATCCGATATTATAGCATCAGGCTTTATTTCAACCCGTCGAGGAGAGCTTTTACGTTGTCCCCTAGGACCTCATGGTTATAGCCGCCCTCCAAGAGCCCGTATCTTCTTCCGCCGCAGTTCCTCATGGAATGTACCTTAACCAATTCCCCGATTCTCCCATAATCATGGGTCTTTAATAGGCGTCCCCAGTCGTCCTCGTGGCGGTCAAAACCCGCAGAGATAGCGATAATGTCGTAATTCCCCGCGTTCTCAAGGTTTCGCGTGAGGTTTTCCATAAATTCTTCTCGATTGCATCCTTCAGGGTGATAGTAGGTAACTTCGGGAGTCCCCCTGATAATGTTTGCCGTACCATCGCCATAGTGGAGGTCAATATCCAGGATCATTGCCCCTTTAATCTTCTCCTCCTTCAAGAGCTTTTTGATGGAGATCCCCATGTTGTTGAAGTAACAGAACCCCCAGCATGAGTTTTGGCTGGCGTGGTGACCGGGAGGTCTGATAACCCCGAAGGTGGGTTCACCTTCATGGGCGAGCTCCGCCGCTTTGATGGCTCCTCCAACAGCCAACTTCCCCGCGGTATAGGCGGAAGGCTCTTGCTCTTTCACATAATGGACATGATTTTTTGTGTGGCAAAGTTCCAGGTCTTTATCTAGAGCGGAATTCGGCTCAACAAATTCAAAGGCTCCCTCAAGGACCCTACAGATGGCCTCCATTCTTCCTGGTTCGGCGGCTGGATCGTGGGCGTACACTTCGGTGAACTTCTTGTGATATATCACCTTCATGGATATGTTCCTCCACCCTTTTTGACCAGCAAATGGACCACAAGCCCCGCCCTGTGGGCGGGGAGCTTCATACCTATATTTTTACAGGAAGAGGATCATAAAACCCTGTAGATGTCAAGCTGGACAAATTTGTGCGCCCTAAAGCCTTGGACGTCTCACCATATTTTGTGGTACATTGGGGTATAAAGGCATGTATGCCGATACATGGGAAGGAGGTGTTCTAAATGGCTAAGGGCTATATTTTAGAACATATGGTGGTTCCTCATGACGTAACGGATCAGTCGATCGCTTACGACGAATCTTACATCGATTGGGCTTGCACAGCACGGGAACGGATGATTTTCGAGCACTTGGAGACTCAGGTTTGGTTCCTCGTCGGTGAGACCTAATTACGGTAAATTACCCCGGCCTTCCTCTACGATCGACTCGAGATCCGCGTAACGGTAGCTGATTACAGCATTGAAAAGGGACGGGTTAAGCTCGATTTCCGTTTCAGTAACAAGGCGAGCGGGCAGTTGTTGGCAGAGGGATATCAAATCATCTTTTTCCACGACTTCAAAAGCGGCAAGCATATTCCTATTCCTGATACGTTTCTGAAATTGACCGATATAGGAACGGTGGAGGAATTGTGAGATTTCTGGTTTTCGGGGTGGTTGAGTATCTTGACCGGCAAGTGGACCGCAAGTCACGCCCTGTATGGAGGAGCTTCACATTTTTGGGCGAGTTGACGAAAACCGGCTCTTCCTCATCGGGCCCGATCATGAGTTCCGGGAACTAAACTTTGTGGCCCATGTTGTCCAAAACCGTCTCATTTATGCTATGTTATGAGACCATCTTCTTTAATTCCTCTGTTATTAAAGGCACTATCTTGAAGAGATCGCCCACGATACCATAATCCGCCTTCTGAAAAATCGGCGCATCTGGGTCTCTGTTTATCGCCACAATATATTTGGATGACGACATTCCTGCTAAGTGTTGAACCGCTCCTGATATCCCACAAGCTATATAGAGATCTGGTGTCACGGTCTTCCCCGTCTGCCCAACCTGATCCGATTGTGGTCGCCAACCGGCATCAACTGCAGACCGGGATGCCCCTATGGTAGCTTCAGATCCCAAAGCCGTTGCAAGATCTTCCAGGATTGGAAAGTTTTCCGGCCCTTTCATGCCACGACCACCCGAAACGATAATTTTGGCCTCTGTTAAATCAACCCTGGCACCGGTATCTTTTTTCATTTCCATAAGCTTTGTCCTTACCCGGGAAGGGTCAATGCCAACTTCCAGCTTGACAACTTCACCGGCTCTCGGGTTTTCCTGTGTTGGTATGACATTCGGACGCACAGAAGCTATCTGAGGTTTTGCATTATGAAAAACGACATTGGCAAATAATTTTCCCGCAAACATCGGCCGTTTGATGCTCAGCAAACCCGCATCATTGATATCCAATCCAGTACAATCCGTTGCCAAACCTGTACCTAACCTCGCTGCTACTCGCGGGGATAGATCCCTACCCATTGTTGTAGCACTGAACAGAAGAACAGAAGGATCATTTACTTTAACAGCATCGCAAATTACTGACGTGTATGGTTCTGTTAAGAAATCCTCGAGATTCTCATTATCCGCCAAAAATATTCTGTCCGCCCCATATGTTGCTAACTCCGGAACCAGCTTCTCTACACCCCTGCCAACTAAAAGGGCAACGAGTTCTTCGCCGACTCTATCTGCCAGGGTTCTCCCCACTGTGAGAAGTTCAAAGCTAACCTTCTTCAGCTCCCCACCTCTCTGTTCGGTAAAGATCCATATGCCTGCCATTTTCTCAACTCCTTTACTTGTTTCGGGTCAATTTCTCCTCTTACCTAGCCAATAACTTTTGCCTCGTTCTTAAGGAGGTGAATGAGTTCCTGAACAACATCTTCATCCTCCCCCTTGAGAATCCTTCCCGGAGGCCTTTCTGGGGGCCTTTCTAAACTCGTTATCTTCATCTTTGCCTCGGGAACATTCATTTCCCTCGTCTCAATGGGTTTACTCACTGCCCTCTTAATCCCCAGCAACGAGGTAAGTCTCGGCTCATTTAACCCTTTTTGAGCCGTAACAACTGCAGGAAGTTGAATCTCGATGATTTCCTCACCCCCCTCGATTTCCTTGTGAGCTACAGCGCTCTTTTTATTATCTGCAACATCAAATTTCGAGACTACCGTGGCCTGGGGAATGTCCAGAAATTCCGCCAACATAGCCCCCACTTGGGCAGAATCATCATCTATTGCCTGCTTGCCGCATAATATTACATCATAGTCCATCCCCTTTATCACCTCTGCCAGGCATTGAGCCACAGAAAGGGGATCCCTTTTTCCTGGCTCATCATCTTGTATGAGAATGCCCTCATCAACACCCATTGCGAAGTAATACCTCATGGTTTCCTCAACCCTCTTTGGCCCCAGTGTAATAACTGTTACCTTGCCATCTCCGAACTTCTCCCGAAGCCTGAGGCCCTCTTCTACAGCGTATTCATCATAGGGATTGGCCGTGTATTTAATCCCCTCTTCTACGATACCCGTACCCTCAGCATTTATCTTGATAATGGATTCCGTATCGGGTACCTGCTTGATACACACGATGGAATTCATTCCCTACCTCCTTTCGTTCATTCGTCCCATGTACGATCGAGATTAAACCGTATTACCCATAGAAAATCCAGATGTCCGGGCTCCCTTTATTTTGGAAGTTGCCGTGCAAAACACACATGCCGTTGGACGACTTTCCGAACTGGCATCGAACACTTGTTGTAGCCATTTATTTGTGCGCACAATTTTAGTAAATTTTCAATCAATATTCAAATACAAGGAATTTTCTGAGTTTTAGGATGTGGTCAATACCTTCCATGATGAGATTAGCTCGAATTGACACTCCCGGTGTCCTGCATCACATCATGATCCGGGGATAGAACGCCGCAAGATATTCCTCAATAATACGTCGCGAGGATTTTCTTTAACGCATTTCGAAACTGCTGCTCGAGATGAAAACGGCCTGTTATACATAGGTATTCCTCCCTAATCATCCCCATTTTCTTTTCCAAACTGAGCCTGCCTCCCAAGCCTTTTATTATTAAAAACGCCGTGTCGTCTTTCCCTTGACACACGAGCTTTCTTATGCCTATAGTGCAACAGATATTCACCAATTACCGGCTGCTCATTTATGCAGCGGAGGATGGCTTTTTCAAGCCTATTGAAGAGAAGGCAGGCAGAGAACTCCGTCGCTCCATCATCAAAGGTGATTTTATCAGCTCAGAAAGGGACACATACTCGGCCAGATACAACTTCGGGATCACCATGCAGTCATCCCTATAGTGACATGATCACTTAGGAGACAGGGACATACGAATGCCTGAAGCGAACAAGAAACCATACATGAGTAGGCCTCTCCCCAAGCTCAAGATGCCTTGACTTGGCCTCCAAAGGGATCTTTACGTTCCTTTGGGGGTGGAGCGTCGATAATCTCCAGGTTTTCGGATTGATCCTCAAGAAATTTGGGAAAGCAAGCTATACATGGACTATCTTTTGCGACAGGATCGTCCCAGATAATTTTTCCGCATCTCCGCTTCATTGGAGGGGGGAGTAAGGCAGATTTTCTCATGTCATTTTCAACCCAGAGGTTTTTGCCCATTGAGAAAGGAGTGGATACCATGGACAAAAAAAAACGTAATTGGGTTATCATTTCGGCCGTAATACTTATGTCAGTCCTGTTAGTGCTTGGTCCCGGTGCTTCAGCACAAGCTGCTACGAAGACCCTTAAGGTGGGAATGGTCATGCCTTTATCAGGGCCCATTAGCTTTGTTGGCGTTGGTTTGACGAGGGCCGTTAGGCTTTACTTTGACAAAGTCAATGAGGAAGGGGGCCTTCAGATTGGCGGTGATACCTATATGATCGATCTGATAGCCGAGGATAGCAAGATGGATCCGACCGTTGCTTCAACGGCGACCAAGAAACTCGTTTACAAAGATAAGGCTAATTTCGTCTTCGGAGCCATTACACCTCCTGTCGCGGCGGCCATTTACCAGGTGTGTGAGAGGGCAAAGGCCCTCCATATCATTACCTGGATCGACGCACCGGCAATGCCGGGGGACATCAGCCCCAAGAAGCATTATGCTATTAGACTGAATCCCACGTCCGATACCAATTGGGAGATGAATTATGATTTTCTCAGGGAGAACTACCCTCAGGCAAAAAGGCTGTTCATCGTAGCCCCGGATGCGGGCCTTCCTATTGAAACGAAGGCCAAGAAGTTAGCCGAGGAGAGGGGATTAACACTGGTTGGTCATAATATCTGGCCAATAGGAACCGAAGATTTCACGCCATATTACACCAAAGCCCTGGCTACCAACCCGGATATTATCCAAGGCGCGAATAGTGCCCAGGCGGGATTTCAACTCAGAACTGCACGGCAACTAGGCTTCAAGGGTGTCTTTATTTCCGATTCCCCCCTCGCGCCGGCAATTATTCTTTCCATCGTCGGAAAGGAAGGCTCCCATGATGTTCTCACCAACGGGATGGATTTTGCTCACCCCACCCCGGGCATCAAAGAAAGCATGGAACGATGGGCCAAGGTGACTGATGATCCTTATTTCGAGGACACTCCCGTTACCTACGCCCAGGCAGAAGCCTTTGTTCAGGCCCTTAAGAAGGCGAATAGCGTTAAGGTTGAGAAAGTTATCGCAACCTTTGAGTCCATGACCGCGCCGGGGAGTTTTGACACCTGCTGGGGCCCGGCCCACATGAGTGGGAAGAAGACGTTTGGCGTGAACCGGGTCTTGAACAGACCAGTCCCCCAAACCCGTCTGATGAACGGGGAGATAGAGTTTGTGGGCCTTAAGATGCCTGCGCTCGAATAATACTTGATATTCGATCCTTCAAATCAGAAATCCTGAGTTTTGATCTGAGAGACCAAGGGGAGGGGAACGTTTGTTCCCCTCCCCTCCAAACTGTGGACCCATCCTGAAATTGTGGGAATGGAACGATGTTAAGCAAAGCAGAATATTGGTAGGAATTTAGGTTTGGATATTACAGCGCAAGAATTCTGGCAGGGTTTGATCAATGGGCTGGCCTTAGGATGGATCTATGTCCTCATGGCCCTTGGTCTGACGCTCATCTTCGGCATCATGCGTATTATGCAATTCGCCCACGGCGAAATTTACATGCTGGGGGCATATGCCGTTTACTATTTGACGGTCTCCCTTAAGCTACCGTTATTTTTAGGAACCTGTTTAGGTATGCTCTTTATCGGGATGCTCGGCCTGATCCTGGAAAGGTCTCTATTTCGTCCGTTAAAAGAAGATTGGCTATCTGCCGTCGTGGCTGCCGTGGGTTTGACCCTAATCCTTCAGAGCGGCGCTATAGCCATGTTTGGTCTGCATCATCGGAATCTCCCCGTGCTGGCTGAGGGGCCCTTCAATATTATGGGTAGCATCTTCGTACCAAAGGACAGGATAGTTGCCGTCGCGGTGGCCGTGTTTCTGAGCCTGGTTTTGTATCTCTTTCTCAAGGCGACCAAATATGGCCAGGCCATGGTGGCCAGCGCGCAGAATCCGGATGGCGCTATCCTTCAGGGCATCGGTCCGAACAAAATGGCCGCTTTATCCATGGGCATCGGCTGCGCCCTTGCCGCCGCAGGAGGGGTACTGGCAGGGTCAATGTTTCAAATGGGCCCTTACATGGGCCTCTTATCCCTCGTCAAGGGGCTGCTCATCATCGTCATAGGAGGGCTGGGCAGCTTGCCTGGCGCTATATTAGCAGGGATGAGCCTGGGGATTATTGATGGTCTGTTTCCGATCCTGTTCGGGCATGCCTGGGCTTCCCTGAGCCCCCTTTTCTTTGTCATCGTCGTGCTGGTCATTAAACCCCAAGGAATATTTGGCCATGAATAGGGCAGGTATGGTTAAAGTCTTGGTATGTACTGGGGCGATAGTCCTTGCGATTGCGGCCCCGCTGGTCCTCTCCAGTACCTACTGGACTTCTGTGTTTACATCGATAGTCATTAACGCTCTCCTGGTGGCCAGCCTTCGGACCATCTTAACTATCGGTGAATTCTCTCTGGGTCATGTGGGATTTATGTGCCTCGGGGCTTACACCTCAGCGCTGTTGACCATGAAGGCCGGACTCCCCTTTGGGGTGACCTTGCCTTTAGCCGGGCTCTTGGCTGGCCTAGTGGCCTTTGCATTAGGTTACCCATTCATGCGAGTTAAGGGGATCTACTTTGCCATTCTGACCCTTGTGACGTCGGAAAGCATTCGGCTTTTGGCTTTTAATTGGCGGAGTTTGACCGGCGGAATCGATGGCTTGATCGGTTTTCCCGGAGCTGGTGTGTTATCCATCCCCGGTTTGGGTCAGCTGGATTTTGATGGGTTTACCGAATATTACTATTTGACGTTAGCTGTGGTGTGCGCATCACTGTTCATCTTGTACCGCCTGGAGAAGTCGAAGCTCGGCTTTACCTGGTTGGCCATCCGAGAGGCCGACAAGATGGCCGGTGCAGTAGGAGTGAATGTCTTGAGATACAAGGTCATTGCCTTCAGTATTGCTAGTTTTTTTGCAGGCATTGGTGGCGGTCTTTTCGCTCACTTTGAGCGGGCCTTGGGCCCCCATGCTACCGCTTCTTTTGGCGTCATGACCACCATCTACCTTCTGATCTACATGGTGGTCGGCGGGAAAGCGAGGTTTGTAGGGCCTATTATGGGAGCCGTCGTCCTATCCCTGGTTTATGAATTTGCCCGACCGGTGGAAGAATATCAGCCGATGATAATCGGGGTTATTGCTATCATGACGGTTATGATCATACCCGAGGGCCTCATAGGTATACCGGAGAAGGTTAAGAGATGGCGGCCGAAATTACTTAACTAGTTGGCTGGATACTATAGTGAAGATTAAATATTGTAACAGGGAGATTGAATGGGATATCTCGAGATTCGAAAACTGACGAGGTTTTTTGGTGGTTTGGCCGCTGTGATGGAACTGGATATGGACGTGGGCCAACGCCAGTTATTCGGTCTCATCGGCCCGAATGGAGCAGGCAAGTCCACGGTGCTCAATATGATTGGTGGCATATTACGGCCTAATCGGGGGCAGATCATTTTTGATGGGGCGGAGGTTACCAAGCTTCCCCCTCACCTAAAGGCCCAGCGAGGAATTGCCAGGGTTTTTCAGGAAAACCTCCTTTTCAGCAGCTTTACGGTACTCGAAAATGTGCAGGTTGGCTACCACCTGCAAACGAGAATCGATCTTTCGAGCATATTTCTAGAGACACGTTCAAATCGGATACAGGAAAAGGAATTAGAACAGAAAGCCATGGATATCCTTGAGTTCGTTGGCTTAGCGCAATACTCAAATGAATTGGCAATCAACCTGCCCCATGGGAGACAACGGTTATTAGCGCTCGCGATTGCCTTGGCGGCTCAGCCGCAACTGCTTCTTTTAGATGAGCCTGTCACGGGCATGGCCGCTGAAGAAGTTGAAACCATGTTGAGCATGATCAGGGCACTGAGAGAGCAGAAGGGGATCACCTGCATCATCATAGAGCACAACCTGAAGGCCGTGATGGGGCTCTGCGATCGGATTGCCGTGCTCAATTTTGGAAGAAAAATCGCTGAAGGCCCACCAGAAGAGATCGTTGAAAACCCAGCCGTGATGGAGGCCTACCTGGGGAAGGAGGAAGATGTTACTTGAAATAACAGATTTACGGGTTCGTTATGGGGGCGCAGAAGTCCTGAAGGACATCTCCCTCAATGTGGAAGAGGGCGAAATTGTTACCATCATCGGAAGCAATGGAGCCGGTAAGACAACTACCCTCAGAACCATATCCGGGCTGAAGAGACCTGTAACAGGAGAAATCCTTTTTCAAGGGAAAAGAATCCATAAAGCCCCGGCCCAAGATATCGTTAAAATGGGTATAGGACATGTTCCCCAAGGGAGAAATCTTTTTCCTTACATGGGGGCCCTGGAGAACATAAGACTGGGTGCTTACTTGCAGAACGATAAGAATCAGATAAAGCAAAACTTAGAGAGAATATTTGAGACGTTTCCAGTCCTGAAAGCGCGAAAAAGGCAGCAGGCAGGGACTTTAAGCGGCGGTGAGCAACAGATGCTTGCCATTGCTCGCGCCTTGATGGGAAACCCTACTTTGCTTCTGTTAGATGAACCCTCGATAGGCCTTGCCCCGATCGTAGTTCGCGAGATAGGCAAAATCGCAGTTGAGATTAATCAACGCGGGACCAGTATCTTGTTGGTGGAGCAAAATGCGCGACTGGCCCTCAGGCTTGCTCATAGAGGTTATGTACTGGAGACAGGGAGCGTTGTTTTGGAGGGGAAGTGTGAGGATCTGCTGATCGATGAACGGGTGAAAAGGGCATATCTGGGGCAGTGATACTGCTTAGGTTACTTTAGGCCTAGAGACCCGCGTGAAAGAAATTCCACGGGTCCAATTCAGTTTCAGAAGCCTAACATGTCCCCCTCATATGAACAGAGAGACCTGGACACCGTGAGCCGGAATAGAGAAGCCTCTCAAGCATATTTCGCACCCAAAAACCTCTGTTACATTATTGTTGTCCTGGTTATCTCAACATGTTGACCCATAGCCACTTCCTGTTTAATAAACTCTTCAGTAGGCTCAACCAGTCCGGGGAGAAAACATCCCGTGGCTTTGATTTGTCCCCTGGCCATTAGCACTGCGACTGATCCCATGGGGCTACCATTTCTAAATGTTCCTCCAGGACCACCAAACCTGGCACACCCCATGTCCTTATGCTTTTGTACGAGACTTTCGGAAGGCCACTGCTGGATGTTGTACTCTATCTTTTGACCATCTTTGAGCCCTTTGACGA
>Ga0209636_10002154_pt1 | contig 19992 bp, 19 predicted proteins | sample DeeMarSWOR152_54_FD_187464 | JGI IMG/M metagenome (GOLD analysis project Ga0209636, IMG submission 187464) | Marine sediment microbial communities from White Oak River estuary, North Carolina - WOR-1-52-54 (SPAdes) (version 2) | ecosystem: Environmental > Aquatic > Marine > Intertidal zone >...
CTTGTTTTAATGAGATATTTTTCCGTAAGTGTTTACTTCGTCGTTGTCCTAATAGCTATCTTCGGATGGCAAGGATTATCAAGAGTAATAAGGTCCAGAGTCTTATCCCTCAAAGAAATGGCTTTCATAGAGAGCGCGAGAGCCTCAGGAGCCTCAGACGGTTACCTCATAACTCGCCATCTCATTCCCAACGTTCTGCCAATAGCAATGGCTGCAATGGTTCTTGCTGTTCCAGGAGCAATTCTAACAGAGGCTGCACTAAGTTTCTTAGGATTTGGCGACCCTAGTGCACCCACATGGGGTCGAATGCTTTACCATGCCTACCAAACAGGCGGATTGGAATCATGGTGGGTATGGCTCCCACCGGGATTAGCAATAACAACGATCTGTGTAGGTTTTGTCTTCATAGGGCACGCTGTAGATGAAATCATAAATCCAAGATTAAGGAGAAGGAGATAAAATGTTGAAAGATTCGCTTCTGCAAGTTGATAACTTGACGGTTCACTTTGAAACCCTGAGAGGTTATGTCAAAGCCGCTCATGACGTAACCTTCGAACTTTCGAAAGGACATACACTGGGCTTAGCAGGCGAATCAGGATGTGGAAAAACCACTACAGCATTAGCAATACTCAGATTGCTACCGTCAAATGGTAGAATAATTAGAGGAAAAGTGATTCTCGAAGGAAAAGAAATTACAGGAATGAAATCTGAAAATTTTAGGAAACAAATCCGATGGAAAAAGATTTCCATGGTCTTCCAAGGAGCAATGAACTCGTTGCATCCAATAAAAACAGTAGGGGATCAAATATCAGAAGCAATCATGACACATGAAGATATAGGCGAAAAAGAAGCGGTCGGAAGAGTTGAAAAACTACTTGACCTAGTTGGAGTAGGAGCCGAAAGAGTAGACCGGTATCCCCACGAATTAAGTGGAGGAATGAAACAGAGAGCAGTTATTGCGATGGCGCTGGCATGCAACCCCAGTCTAATAATTGCAGATGAACCAACAACAGCCCTCGATGTTATTGTTCAGACACAGGTAATGAAAGTCATTAAGGAACTTCAAAAAAAGTTAAATTTATCCATGATGATGATCTCGCATGACCTTTCGCTAATAGCTGAAACCTCCAGTGAGGTAGCAATCATGTATGCTGGAAACTTAGTGGAATATGCAGACTCGGTAACGATATTCAAAGAGCCACTCCATCCCTACACCCAGAGATTGATAGGAGCGTTCCCCAGTATAATAGGACCCAAACTAGAGTTGTCAACAATCCCCGGATTTCCACCTGATCTTATTGATCCGCCACCAGGATGCAGGTTTCATCCAAGATGCCCCTACGCAAAAGAAGAATGTAAAAAAGATATACCGTTGCTCAAGAACGTTGATAACAAAACCCACTCAGTAGCATGCCATCTAGTGAACTAGAATGGACAACTATGGAGCTTGAAGGAGAAATGGAAACTAAAATAGAGAAAGATGCGCATATAGTAGCTCTTGATATCAAAAAATATTTTCCCATCAAACTTGGCGTAATCAAAAGTTTGTTGTCTAAACAATCGCCTTCCGTTAAAGCAGTTGACGGAATAGATTTAACCATCAAAAAAGGAGAAGTTTTTGGATTAGTGGGAGAAAGTGGATGTGGGAAGACTACGACGGGAAGAGTTTTGCTTAGACTGATAGAACCAACAGAGGGTAAAATATTCTTTGACGGCGCAGAAATCACAAAATTGCCTGCCAATTCACTGAGAAAAATGCGAAGAAGAATGCAAATAATCTTTCAAGACCCTTATGAATCCCTGAATCCTAGAATGACCATTTACGACATCTTAGCAGAACCCTTGGAGATTCAAAACGCAACAAAAAACTCAGAAGAAACGTTAGAAAGAGTCACACGTATACTTGAAGATATGGACATGATTCCCCCGGAGCAGTTTCTGTATAGGCTTCCACACGAGATTAGTGGAGGACAAAGACAAAGAATTGCAATTGCCAGAGCCTTTATTATTAGACCAGAATTTATAGTAGCTGATGAGCCAATATCGATGTTAGATGCCTCCATAAGAACAGAAGTTATGAAACTGATGTTAGAAATGGTGCAAAAAGCAAAAGTCACTTTTCTGTTCATTACCCATGACGTTGCACTTACAAGATACATGTGCAAGCGCATAGCAGTCATGTATCTAGGAAAAATAGTGGAGATCGGCCCCACCGAAGAACTGATTCAGCAACCAGCCCATCCCTACATGCAGGCACTCATAGCCGCTGTTCCCGTTCCTGACCCTACCGCCCGCCGCACCGAAGTTATCGTAAAAGGTGAAGTCCCAAGCCCAATAAATCCGCCACCAGGATGCAGGTTTCATCCAAGATGCCCCTACGCAAGAGATAAATGCAAAAATGAAGAGCCTCAACTATTGAAGACTAACGGGGAAAGATATGTTGCATGCCACTTTCCACTAAGTTGAAACATCTTCTTTTGTCATCTTCTCTTAAAATACAGAACTAATTCCGAGATTGCGGCCCCTGAGACAATTCCATTTAATATTATAAGCCATAGATGCGGAATGAGAAATAAAATAATTAATGGGGTTACCAACATCAGCAAAATTAGTGCAAATAAAAGGAGAGTTTGCCTTCTTTGGGAACCTTCAACAGGTTCGTGAACCTCAACATTCTCCGAAATGTCAGATGCTAAATTTTTTTGTAAGACAAGCTTTAGGTAATAGAAACATAAAAAGGAAACTAAAGTTGATACAATCGAAGCTAATATGGTAGGATAGTCCCAAATCCTCTCAAGAATTATGAAAAGCGTTAAGGAAACAGACATTGCTAAAATTAAAACATTGAAGAAGAGACGAAATTTTCCATAAGGATAGATGCTTCGTTCCCGTTCTTGCAACTTCATTTCTCCAGAATAGTTGAATATGATCCTACCTGAGGAAGAGGGGTTTCAATGCGCAAATATAGGTCTAATTTCCAGAGAGCGTCTGAGTAGGAAACTTGATTATTCAATGCTAGAGTAATCGTTAAATTCGTTTCGATATTGGACGGAAGCGATACAGGCTTACCTAGGAAGTTCTCTGTGCTCTGCCCAATATAAGAATTATTAAAATAGATCTTTGCTCTATAAGCAAAGATCCCCAAGTGCATATTTGAAGGATTATAAAAAACTAAAGAGAAATAAGCTTTAGACCCGTTTTCATCTATTCTAACCTTTGAAAGCGAAACGCTCATTGAACGAATTGCCTCACTCGTTCCGAAAGTCACGTAAAGAGTATAGCTCAGAAAAATGACAGAAAAAATAGTTAAAACTAAAAAACAAATAAACGGAGCTTTATGTTTAAGAGACATGGAAGATACCACACGCTAATTATTTGAGTAAGGTAGACTTATATGGCACACAGATAAAACTTACGGAATGATATAAGCATAACTATAGGTCGATGGGTATATGGTAATTCTCAAAACCATTATAGGAATTGAACTTGCACTATTCACAATCTTTACTTCAAGTAATTTTTTGATGTTCACTTGGGAAAACGCAATAGCATATTACTTACTGATTGGGTTAGCAAGCTTTTTCGGCGGAACATTGATCGTTGATTTTAATAGAAGCCTCATACTGGTTTCAATTGCTTATGTTGCCAGTTGTATCGCTCTTATTTCATTATATGCACTTCCCGCAATGTTATATGGAGAAACTTATCCAGGAGAAATAGACGTTATAGTGGCAGTTACTGCAACAAACCTGGCAAAAGTAGCCTTAATTAGTTTTCCAATTTCGATTTTCACATGTCTATTTGGTTGCTTTTCAGGGAGATCCCTTGCAGAAAGCTAATGACAACCCAAAGCCCTACTCATTGATAAGACAACAATGAGAATACCAATAAAGACTACAAAGTTACTATTTCCCGTATCTCTTCTACATGAAATGAATGCTTATACAAAAGCGGCTACATCCGCGCGCGCCGACTATTTTATATTTAAACTCTAAGACAGCATGAAGCAAAGGATCTACTTTCGTATACGCTTTCTTCTTTTGGACCGCATGTGTCTGTTTCGCATAATGAGCGCCGCTGATATTATAATTATTAATACCAATGTTCCAAAACCTAGAAGATAATTATTATCAAAAGATTCGGAACCCCATAAATTGGTTTTAATAACCTTTACAGTTGATGTATAAATACTTGAACTGTGAATTTCAAGGGCTGTCCCCTTTTCCTTATCCCAGAAAATAAGGATATCAAAACCTTTACTTGAAAAATTTGCATATAGAACGGTGCGCTCAATTCCTAAATACACTTGTGTATTCTCACCGGTTATACTTACATCATCAAAACCTTCAATGTTAATCCAATCTCCAACCTCTAAATTTGCAGGAATGAATATCATAGCGGATGCTCCCGTGCCCTTTGCGACGTCCCCTTCTTTCGTTTCTTTAGTAACAGTTCCATTAGACAGTTCCTGTGTAGTAGTAACTGTTATGATAGTGCCCTCAACATCTAAAATTTCTCTTCTTGTCCGCGCTGGATAAGCCCAAGAAGGAGGAGAGGTCCAGTTAATTTCATATTCTATCCAGTCGCCTGGTTTAACGCCTGTTTTATACTCCCTCGCAGTAAGTGCGCCTACATCTAAACAAAGCGTCTTTGCGAAGGAAAGCGTAAACATCAGAGCAATAAGAGCTAATAGGGAATATTTTTCCTCCGAACGGTTCAGGATATGCCTTAACACTAACATTCCCACAAGACTCATAACAACAGTTCTCTTAAAGTTTCCGCAGAACAACATTAGCAGATAGAAAATAAAATGTTTGATTCTAAAAGTGAACTGATTTAAGATAGCCAAGTCAAAATGACACCTACTTTTTAGCTTCCAAAAAACTTATTTGAGGTGAAAAGACTGATAATGTAGGAAGGAGAAAAGGTGAACCGCATTTTATTCGAAGTTGCTTGTCCAAAACATGGCTTCGAAAGGTTCAGTATAAAAGTCGTAAAGAGATACAATATTCCATCTACAGATATACGGCCGCGCTTCAGAAAACTTAAACCTAAAGAAATATGCCAACTTTATGTCGGTCGAAATGTTACGGACAAAGAGATTAAAAAATTCTTAAATGACTACTTATCAAGAGTAGGCGTGGAAGAAATAATGCTGAAAATGACAATCGTGAAGGTGACTTAATTCCAAACCGAAATAAAACCCTTAATTTTGATGATAAGTACATTATCGTCTGGGAGAAAGAACAGCTAAGCCAAATATCATTCCGTATATAACTATACTTCTCCAAGGATTTGAGAGGTATAACGCCAGACAGAAAATTCCCCAAAATGCAACAACACCTACTACAGCAGCCATCACTATCCAATACTCTCTCCACCTCAAAATTCTCAGAAAAAATCTTATAGCATCTAAGAGTTCCAACAGCTTTCCCTTCATGAGAACATTTCTCCCAAATAAATGTTCATTTAGACCCTTATATTTCTTAATCAGCTTAATCCGTATTCTTAGGAAAACGAACTAAAAAAAGAGGAGATGGGATATAGTTTTGTCTTGGCGTTTAACCCCAACCGAACTTCTTGGCAATTGCGCCGATGTCCTTCATGTCAACTTTGTAGTCGCCGTTAACGTCCGCAGCGCTGTTCCATCTTGGATGCCCTGGAAATGTACCGAACGCTTTTGCTGCGACTCCAATATCCTTCATGTCAACCTTTCCGTCTGGCACCGGAACACCTGGTGTGCCAGCGCCGCCTATGTCTTCAGGCACTGTAACCCAGAAGTCTACATAAACCGTTTTTGGACCAAGGAACGCAGGCCATAGTGATGAGGCCAAGTTTGTAGTAACGTAGTTGTAGAATTCGCCGCTCGCTATTTCAACCGTCACTTTGAGGGTGTATTTGCCTTTTCCCAGGTCATTCAGCGTTAATTCCTCAGTATGGACTCCACGGGCTGGAATGACAATGTTGGTTTTAGGAACCACTGTTACAACGCTAGCGTCTGGTTTGACGAGTTCGATTGTCTTGTCTACATCTTCCTCAAAGTTCCAGTTCAGGTTTGACAAGGGCACTTTAACGGTTAAGGTCACCGTCCCCGCGGGGTCACCCTGCGGATACTTGACTGAGGCTGAGGGCTTCACTTTATGCGGCGCGAAGATGTATGGTACTGTTGGCGCAGTCTTTCCAGTATAGTCTGCAGAGACAAGAGTTATACCCTCTAGGGGTGGCACAATGCTGTTTACACACTTGTCTATTGAGTTCCAGTGGTCAGGAACCCTCACCAGGAGAGCGCTTGTAGCTGGAGTTAACGATTCAAGCATGAAGGCACCTGTACCCATTAAATCAGGATCTGCCATGTCTGCTGTGACAACTGTGGGGCCTGCCTCAGCAAGAGGCTTCCAGATGTGCTTTGGCACCATTACAGTTCCAAGCACCCAACCAACTGCCCAAACGCTTTGAACCTTCAGCAGAATTTCAACGGTGTATTTGTCAAGTATGGTGAAGCTTTCCATCTGCTGTGTAGCTGGGTCCCACCATGTTGCTGGAGCACCAACGTCGTCTAGTAGTTGTGGCAACTCAATGAAGGTGAAGTAAACGTCCTCAACAGTGAAAGGTGTGCCGTCTCGCCAAGTAGCATCTGGTCGAATACTGACTGTGAGCTTTGACTTCGTCTCGTCCGTAGTGGGGTCTTGCCATGTGCCAATTGTCCAGCCTTCAGCCAACAAAGGAACTTCGTAGGGTCCTAAGGTGTAGGGGTTTCTGTCGGCGAGATAGTCGTAGCACCGGTCTAGGATTTCAAATTCCCAGTACCAGCTTGAATACAATGGGTTGAGAGTTTCCGGCATGCTTGTTTCTTTCCAGCCGTATCTCATGGTCATAGAGCCGTCGCCGAAGTAGTAGCCTTCAGGATAGGCGTTCATCGTGGTGTACCAGCTGTTGATGCCTAACCCTTTCTGGTTGCATATATGCGTCCAGCTTGCACCCCTGTATTTGTTTTCTCCATCGTCTGGGGTGACAGCCACGCCTTTGGTGCCTCCAGTATAGGTCTTAAAGTAGGCCTTTGGCGCGGAAGTGGAACCCAACGGTGTCGTTACTGCTTCTTTGGCGAATTCTTCTTGGAACCATAAGGTAGCGTTCAACGCATCGGCATCGTTAGCAGCGTACTTGATTTTTAGCGAGGCTACATTTAATACTGGATTTTTCCAGCCTGAACATTGGAAGTTTGGCGGGTCCTCTGGATGGTAGTAGTTGTCATATGAGTAGAGGTCCCATAGATAGTCTGGGTCAGGACCGATGAAGATCCAGCCGGAGGTGTAGATGTTATAGTCCTTCTCAACCATGCATTTCTGCCAAGCCTCGCCACCGCTGACTTCGTATCGTGTGTATGGAACATCAATTTTCGGGTTATCCAACCCTGCACACAAAAAGTCTGCGCCACCCTTTCGAAGCTTGTCAGCCCTAGAATAAAATATGATGTTAATGTCTTCGCTTGCACCGTCATATACTCCATTGCTGTTTCTGTCCCAGTACCTTGGCGATCTCGGTGAACCGCCACTAGTGTTAAGGAAGCCGCCTTGAGTGAGGAGGTTTGCAGCTTCGCTAATGCTAGGTGGATAAGCCAGATCCTCCAGTAGGCCACCATACTTTATGTCCGGATGTACGAACCCCGCCATGTAAGAAGGCATAGCTGTAAATATTGGGTCGTAGAGTCCTTCACCGGGACCAGCACACAATGCTACCCGGTCAATCAAGTGGCTGAAAGCTTGCCTCATCTCCGGAACAGCTGTGGGGCACAAGCGTCCCGCCACCGGGTTTGGATAGGTCGGATCGGGAGGATTGCCCAAGTAATCGCCATCGTTTTCGTTATAGTTCATTTCATAATAGCCTGCTTCACCGCCATAACTCAATACGGCAACGTTAGGATCTACAGCGAGATCCTCCATCAAAGGTAAAGTCAGAGCCCAGTCAGTGATGTCAATATCACCACCCTGTAAAGCAACAATTTCAGATTCGATGCCCTCATACATCTTTATCAGAATTCTGTCAATTCTCGGACCGAATGTTTCAGATCTGTCATCCATAGAACCATCGGGATAGACAAAAGCGCTCGCAGGAACAACGGACATTGATACCAGCACTAAAGCAACTGAAAGTAGAACTAGAACTACTGTTTTATCACGCAATTTTTCCTTTCTCCTTTAAATTTTCGCATTAAAAAGTAAAGTTTACGCCCGTTTAAAAGGTTTATGGAACATTTTTACATAAAAAAAACAACGCAAAAGCTTAAATCAACTATGTCTTGTTTGTATAAGAGCGGATGACAACAATTGGGACTTCGAAGTTATATCATCAAAAGAATCATTTATTCTTTCGTCCTCTTGATCTTCGTGATGTCCCTAAACTTTATGATCTTCATGATAATGCCCGGAGACCCTGTTCAGTTTTTCATAAACCCCGTTAAAAAGGGAAGCGCTGAAGAAGTAGCCGAACAGACACGAAGATTAAAAGAACTCTGGGGAATCGGTGACCCAACGATGATACGATACGTTAAATACTTGTACAACATGCTAACTTGGAACTTTGGAATAACCTTCACTGGCCGCAATCCTGTTAGTTCAGAAATGTCTTGGCGTCTTCCATACACCTTGATACTTATGGGAGGCTCAATAACTTTTGCCATAATAATCGGCGTACTAGGAGGCGTTTTATCAGCACACAAAAGAGGAACGATAACTGACACATCATCGGTTTTTACTGCCCTCGTATTTTATTCGCTTCCAGTATTCTGGATGGGAATGATCTTCATCTATATATTCCATGTACACCTCGGCTGGTTTCCCCATGCACACGCCTTTCCATCTGAATGGGCACTTTACCCACCACAGCCATATACTGCAACAACGACCTCCTCAAATCCACTGCAGCTTCTGATTACGATCAACCCATCAGGTTTATTGGCGACAGTAGCTGGTTACGTCTCCCACGCGTTCTTACCAATTTTGACCTTAACACTATTCCAGTACGGAGGCTTCCTACTACTAGCTCGAGCCACAATGATTGAAGCACTCACAGAAGACTACATAATAACAGCACGAGCAAAAGGCGTCAAAGAACGAGTATTACTTCTAAAACATGCATTAAAGAATGCTGCACTCCCCCTTATAACTTCCGCAGCCCTAGCTTTCGGCTTCATGATATCAGGAGCGATTATAACAGAGGGAGTATTTTCATGGCCCGGAATGGGAAGATGGATTTTCGACGCCATCGGCATAAAAGATTACAATGTATTACAGGCCGTCTTCTACATAATAGCTCTATGCGTAATCTTAGCAAACTTTATAGCAGATCTGCTTTACGGGATCATTGACCCTAGAATAAAATACTAAAATGATGATGAAGATGTCAATCTCCAAAAAACGTATTGCGTTTTCCCTCAAAAGGCTGGCAAGATTCCTATCAATATTTGCACACAATCCAAAAGGGGTAATAGGGGTAGGGATCTTTGTATTTTTTGCCTTCATGGCTGTTGCAGCACCATTACTAACACCCTACGACCCGGTCCGTGATAAATTCCTCTCAGGGTCTTACGGAGCACCAGGATGGTTGAAGTCCATCCCCTCTGCATTAGGAGGGAGACCTGGCGCCCCAGAAAACATGGGGATAAAGAACAATTCAGATTTTACAAACTCTACGAGTGGATGGAACTGCACGGAAGCACCCTACGTATCTATTGCCCACGCACCTGATGTGGGAGCAAGCTCTCTAGGGAGCCTCAGCACAAACTTTCAGCGAGACGAAGTCGACACAACCTATGGAAACGCGTCAGTCACAATATTTAAAAACTTCACCTTCCCATACTCAGGAAAACCAAGAAAGTTTATAGCCTACATATCACTGTTGGCAAATGGCACCACAGAACCAGAACAAGAAAGATTTTACAATAAGACGACTAAAAGCGTGGAAACAAGATGGGTAGATATCTTAGACGTTAAAGTTACAGTCTTTGTATATCTACAAAGAAGCTCGGACGGAAAAATCTATAACATTTGGCCATATCAACCTCAGGAAATGCAAGGGATGAAACTGAACGTATTCTCGGAAAATAAGATACCGCAACCAGCAACAATTTACAAGGTTACCGGCGCATGGATCAAATCTAACGTATATATTCCAGACTCCGACGTCCTTAGATATCCAGGCATAGAGAACGTGATACTTGAAATTTTCCCACCAGAAAACCTACCAGGAGACTACACGCTAGGAGTTAACTTAACTTTTCAAGACATAGAAAACCCTATGAAACCAGTTCAAACAACAATTTACGTAGATGACTTTTACATCCTTTTCCAAGGAACAGTTTGGGGGATCATGGGTACAGACCATTACGGATCCGACTTATGGTCTCAATTAGTCTACGGATCAAGAATCTCACTCTACGTTGGTTTACTCTCATCTGTACTTAGCGTACTGTTAGGTTTAATAATAGGCCTAGCAGCCGGCTACTTGGGAAAAGTCGTAGATGAGCTCCTAATGAGGTTTTCAGACATGCTTCTGGTTTTACCAACACTACCGCTCCTAATAGTATTGATAGCAGTCTTAGGACCTAAAATTGAAAACCTAATCATATTGATAGGGATATTAGGATGGATGGGATTCGCGAGAACAGTAAGGTCTCAAGTTCTAAGCATAAGAGAACGACCGTTCGTTGAAGCAGCAAAAGCTGTTGGCGCCGGAAACATACATGTAATATATCGCCATATACTACCTAACGTAATGTCGCTGGTTTACGTCACACTTGCCACATCAGTACCAGGCGCCATTGTGGCAGAGGCCTCACTAAGCTTCTTAGGATTCTATGATCCCAACCGAATGTCATGGGGCAGAATGCTCTATGAAGTTCAAGCAAACGGGGCGTTTCGGTGTTGGTGGTGGGTTATCCCTCCAGGACTATGCATAGCAGCTTTAGCAATTGCGTTTATTCTAGTAGGATTTGCACTAGATGACGTATTCAATCCGAAACTCAGAATGCGCCGCTGAAATTAAAGGGCAAGGTCAGCAACGCGCCTATTTGCAAAAACCCAAAAATCCTTTTCTAACTTTTCAAAATATTCTTGGTCGTCTAACCCTCTCTTCACAAGGAAGCCGAAGCCTAATAAAGTTGCTAAGAGTCCCTTGTTTGCAAAAGACTTGCCTCTCCCAAACGAGAATTCAACTTCAAAATCGTTGAAACCCCTCAAAATCCTCACACAAACAGTCATAACTTTTTCCTTCTCACGAGTCGTCGCCAGAATGATTTGCGCATTTTTCTGACACTCTCTATTAGTAAGAAAACCTTTTTCAGCTAAAAACCCCTCTAAAGACATTCCAAGAGCATCTAAATCAATGGCCTTCCCGACCCAACGATATCTCATTATAATATTCACCAAACTATATCACCAAAATTTAAAGACACAAATTAAAAAATGTTGCTAATTCAAAGCCGACGAACGAATCCAAAAGGTTAAATCTTCCATTTTCTATTTTTTAAACAAAATTACATAGAGCAAGGAAAAATAACATGAACATACTGGAGGTCCATGATCTAAGAACCTACTTTGAGACTCTTCGAGGAGACGTTAAGGCAGTTGATGGCATTACTTTTGGGTTAGAACAAGGTGAAGCATTGGGTCTTGCTGGCGAGTCAGGGTGTGGAAAAACTACAACAGCCTTATCAATTTTAAAGATATTACCCTTCAATGGAAAAATTATTGATGGAAAAATACTATTCGAAAACGCAGACATTGTTAAGGTTGACGACGACGAAATGCGAAATACAATAAGATGGAAGGGAATATCACTCATATTCCAAGGTGCAATGAACGCACTTAACCCGGTTCAGAGAGTGGGCGACCAGATTGCGGAACCCATACAGATTCATGAACCTAACGTGGAAAAAAACGTAGCATTAGAGAGAGGAAGAAAACTACTAGAACTTGTTGGGGTTGACCCCTCAAGAATCAATAATTATCCACACGAGTTCAGTGGAGGAATGAGACAACGAGCCATGATAGCGATGGCGCTTGCGTGCAACCCCAAAATATTAATCGCGGATGAACCTGGAACAGCCTTAGACGTTATAGTTGCAGCGCAAGTATTTAAGTTATTGAAGGAATTGAAGAAAAGATTAAACCTCGGAATGATCTTAATAACGCACGATTTGTCAATAATCGCTGACACTTGCGAAAAAACTGCAATCATGTATGCGGGAAAAATTGTAGAATATTCTGATGTCGTAAAAATCTTCAAAGAACCACTACATCCATATACGCAGGGATTAATCAGCGCCTTTCCAAACATCAACGCACCAAAAACTCGCATGTATTCTATTCCAGGGTCACCCCCTGACTTGTTGAACCCACCGACTGGATGTAGATTCCACCTACGATGTTCGTATGCTATGGATATCTGCAAGAAAAAGGAACCAGAATCCATAGATGTAGGAAAAATGCATTACACAGCATGCCATCTAGTCAATAGATGATCAGGGGAATCGAAATTGGAAAAAAACCTGATAAAAGTTGAAAACCTAAAAAAATGGTTCCCAGTGAGAACAGGCTTCCTAAGATCCGTTATCTCGCGAAAAGAGCTGTTTGTCCGTGCAGTCGATGGAATAAGCTTTGATATTAAAAAAGGAGAAATTTTCGGTCTTGCCGGAGAGAGTGGCAGTGGAAAAACCACCACTGGGAGGGTTCTGCTTCGATTATTAGGACCCACTAGTGGCAAGATATACTTTCACAATGAAGAAATTACCAGTATCCCTGAGAGCAAGTTTAAGCCCTTTAGAAGAAAGATGCAGATAGTATTCCAAGACCCCTACGAGTCGCTTAATCCAAGGATGACCATCTTCGACACTTTGGCGGAGCCTCTTATAATTCAAGGAATAAAATCCGATCAGGAGCTAGAAGAAAGAGTAGACAAGATTCTCGAAGATGTAGAACTAATTCCTCCTAGGGAATTCACTTTCAGGTTTCCTCATGAATTGAGTGGAGGACAGAGGCAAAGGGTCGCAACTGGGAGAGCGCTGATCCTCGGTCCAGAATTTATAGTTGCCGATGAACCAGTTTCGATGCTGGACGTTTCTACTAGAGCAGAGGTCTTGGACCTTATGATTGACTTGGTGGAGAGGTATCAAGTATCATTCCTCTACATTACCCACGACTTAGCATTAGCTAGACATATTTGCGATAGAATCGCAGTGATGTATCTTGGGAAAATTATGGAGATGGGAGACACAGACAAAGTTATTGCTGAACCGTTGCATCCCTACACTCAAGCTCTAATAGCCGCTGTTCCAGTACCCGATCCCACATCTAGACGCACCGAAGTTGTCATAAAAGGAGAAATCCCAAGCCCGATCAATCCGCCATCAGGTTGCCGATTTCACACGCGTTGTCCAAATTATATTGGCGACATCTGCCGTACGAAGGAGCCTCAATTACTAAACGTTGAGGGAAGATTGGTAGCATGTCATCTCTACAGTTAGCGTCTATCATTAAAACTTTAAACCAATTCCCGTCCCACTAAGTAAAAAGTTTTAAATAAAAAGCTCCGTAAACCAACAGGAAAGGATTTGAATTTATTAAAAGCCCAAGGGAAAGAATCACTGTTTTATGCCTTATAACCATTCCTTTACTCTTTTCTATCGTTTCAGTCTATTTACCTTGGTGGAGCATCCAAGCAATACAGAGAGCACGACTAACCGCAAACACAAAGATAACTGTTGATTACACTCTTTTCCAGAAGGTTATGGCAAATGACCCCGCAACAAACAAGTCTATCATAGTTTCCCTTATGGATTTATCCGTGGATACAGCAAAAGGCAGTAACCGCTCCTTCATTTTCAACAATACACTTATTCTACTAATTGTCGGCATAGTGCTAACTGCTTTAACCCTAATATCTACTTTAACTCCGGCCTTTCAGAGACGGCTATCAAGATATTTTTGGGTTTTGGGATTCGTAGGAGCTATTTTACTTTTAATTGCACCACTCTACTTTAGAGTGCAAGCACCAACCGCACTTTCAGAGGTCGATAGCGTTATACCTTCACACATCTCCACTCTCCCAGGAAGTGATATTGCTAGTTTGTGGGGGATAAAGGGAAATTTAATGTGGAGGGCAGGATTTGGATGGTTCTTAGCGCTTATAGCGTCTTTAATTCTGTTAATTTCAATAGACATTAATCAGATAATCGTTAAAAAAGTTTAAACGCTAGTGAACTAGATCGTACAAGTGATTATTACCTCTACATTTTCGAAAAGACATCCAATTCTACAAAACCTTAAATATAACGGGCAAATATCTGCGTAACCATTAAAAACTAGGCTGTGATAACTTGCTTAGAAATAAGCTTCATACTGCTTTTGTGTTATCGTTAATAGGTTCCATTTTAATTATTGTAAATGGATTATGGATAGCCGCAAATGGTTCTGCAATAGTTCTATGGTCTCATCCCGTTTCTTCTATCGAAGAGGTAGATAAGGTTCCTCTATGGGGACGCATCGTTTTTGGCGTTCCCGGATACGTGGAAAACGAATTTATGGTTGTTTGGATAATCTTTGCTGTGATTAACCTTTTTTGCAGCATACTCTTGTGCATCCAGCCTAAACATGTTTCAGCTATTAGCTTTCTAATAGTTTTATGTTCAATTCTGAGCATACCTATCGGCGGAGGATTCATACTAGGATCTATATTTGGAATCCTGGGGGGGTTTGTTGGGGCTGAATGGCCGAAGCCTATGAAAGAGACTTTTGTTGGCAGATTATTAAGGGCACTTAGACTGGACGCCTCATTGTTCAAAACCGTGAGCGGTGACCCAAAATATCTTAGAGAAGCATTACTCGTATTAATAATTGTGAATGTCCTTAGTGGACTGGGCTACGGTTTATACAGCTTTAATATAAAACGCATGGAAGGTTCGGCCGAAACTAGGTTTAATGTTCTTCTTCTTGGCAAATTATACTTTGACACAACGATTTTTTATTACCCAATCACCTACATGAGCGTCGCGTTTTTGAAGTGGCTTATTCTCGGCTTGTTAATTTATCTAATAGGAGTGAAACTTGGCGATAGCAACGCCGAATATGACGCAGTGGCTAGGGTCATAGCATTTGCTTACACCCCAATTGCGCTTCAAATCCTTACGCCATTGATATTCACCAACCAGCCAATTCAGTGGCCGTTACTGATGTTCTTGTTAAGCAACATTTGGATGACGTTTGCACTAGTAATAGGTATTAAACAAGCTTTGGATCTCTTTATAAGCAAGGCGCTGGGAATAGTCGTACTCGCCGGTGGAATTTATTGGATAATAGATTATTTGGTTGTCATTCCATTCTTTGAAATCGAAGGCTCTTGGTTCATTCTGCAACCTATTTCCTTTGTGTTAACACTGCTATCTGTTGCTGTGATTCTCGCCTTACTTTTAGGAGTGCTTACTAAGCGTTAGGTCTCAGTTTCCAATCGGCTATGCTCCATGCGCTCTTTTTCTCGTTCTTCTCGACGGCGCTTGGTAACGACCCAGTCTCTGTATCCTGATGCAACCCCCCAGCCAATAACTATAAGAATTGTTGCGACAAGTTTAAGCTCTCCAGGTAGGGCGAGGAGTATCCAGATTATCAAGAGTGGGCCTGCTAAAACAGCACACAAAGCGACAACTATTATCCAAAACCATTTACTAGATAAAACCCCATTCACTCTCTCCACGCCCTCTAAATAAAAGAGATGCAACCAAAATATTAGTCTTTGCCAGAACTCTTATAGTAGAGAACCTAAACATGACTGAAAACTCAAGAATAATGTTGCAAACATGGTGTGCATATACGTAGAAAAGTTAAATAAGTGCCATAGTCATAGGACTTAAGAAAGACCATGATGAAATGGTTCCTTGCAGTCGGCTTGATCCTCATTACTTCTGGACTGATCCTAACGGGTAATTACCGCTATTCTAGTGAGGCTGTAACTAGTATCAGCGTTGCCAACACGTCTCAGACTTGGGGCCTCACCGCAAATCTCACCAAAGACGATAAAATTGTGGTGCTAATTTATCAGGGTGGGGATTGGCCGGTAGGTTTATTTGACCCTGAGGAAGAAACACAATTGCCTCTGCTTTATGTAGGTATCAACATAACGGATCCGCGGGGAAACTTGACGCTTTTTCTGATTAGGTACATTAAATCGTACGAAAGATTTCCACTATCCATTATGGATATTAACATCACTGTAAACGAAGGAGGTTTAGATGCCTCATCACTGTATAAGCCGAATACCAATTCATACTGGGATGTTGGAGGAGTAGTGCAGTTTAATGGTACCTACAGCTTTAGTGTATCCCATGTTTATCCACATAGAGATGAGCCTCCTAGTAAAATAGATGTTCGCAAGGGCATAGTTGTTACAGAGTATCCCTTTACAAATTATCTTCCAATAGGAGTAATTGTAACGACTGCAGGTGTTACATTGTCATGGTTTAGCTTGAGAGATAGAACTAAACTAAAATCAAGAAAAAAAAGGGGAAAAACTCCACTCCGCTACACACAAAAGCTTCAAAATACTAAAATTCTTGGTAAAGATCTTAGAACTTCGCTCGGGAGTAATTCGTCCTATTCCCCGCGTGTTCCTATCATTATATTTTGCTTTTACTCAAAGAAAAGGTAGGGATTCTAAGTTTGCCAATTTCTTTAGCTATAGGTGAGCTCACAGTAACTTCAAGGGTTTTCAATAGTGATAAGAGTGAGTGTTGAACCTTCAATTGTAATGATGGATCCATTAGAGTCCCACAACTGGGTTTCAAAGCTTCTGATTTCCGGAACTATTCTGGGCAGTTCGTATCCTTCGGTAAAGTATCCGAAAACGATGCTCGCCAACCTACCGCTACCACTTCTTCCCGGCACCATTCCGGATAATGTGCCTCCAGCTAGCAATGTACCTTCGCCAAGGTCTGTTGCAGTTACGAACAGTGGATATTGCTCTCCGACGAAGCCTCCTGGTATGGTTCCGATTACTTCTAATTCGCTTGAATTGAAAGTTATGACAACTTGCCAAGCGTATAAATCTTTAACATTGCTAACGTCAAGGGCCATTGTAAAGTCTCCTACTATTACTGGTACACGCGCGCCCGATTCGGAAGGTGCAAGAAACATCGCTAAAACATATCCGGAAGCTGAGGAACATATCAAGAACGCAATTAGCATTATACATGTTCTTGTTCTTCTATCATTGAAAACTCTCGAAAATCCTTTCGAAAGATTTCTTGCATTTTTCTCGAGTTCTTGAGCCCCGTTCACCTTATACACGCCTGCATCTTTGACAAGGGTGCCTTTTTCGCACATTTCCCCTAGTCTTAAACTAAGAGTTTTTCGTGAAAGTTTTGTGATCTGCAGTAGCTCAGTAAAAGTTCTTGGTTTTTTCTTAGCTGCGCCCGCAATCAAATTGAAATCCAGTTTCTTACGATTTTTCAAGTTTATCGTCATCCCGCAATTTGGACACATGATTTGAGGCATGCTGCATCTCCATATACGAGGGGCAAGAACGCCCAATATAAAGGTTAGTGTAATAGAAACCGCCTTTCAGAAGATTTTCCTTTTGACTGCGAGCGTCTGGTTTTTATGAAACTACATTCTTCTCGGAGACTTCACGCCAAATATTTATCAATTAACGATTTTCTTAAGGATTTAGAGTATGACAGCAGTTTCGATTCCTTTTAACCTTTTAATTGTTTCAATTGGTTTCGGTACATTTCCACTATTTCTTTAACAGTTGTCGCATCCTCAGCTGATTTGTCAAACCTATAGTTCCCGGTAAACCTTGGAAATCTAATGGCCAATCCACTTCCCTCACGGACAGCGTTAATTGCACATACATGAACCGGGCTTAACGTTATTTCAGCACCAAGAATTTCAATTACAACAACTGGTTCAAACCATACGTCTGCCTCAATTGTTGATTGCACTCTTGGATGCTTATTGGTAATCCTATGCTTCTGCAACATCTCCGGTAGCTTCATCAAGTCTTCATCAGTAAAACCCGTCCCGCATTTTGTTATCGTTTCAAATGTATCTTTGTCTGGGTTGTATGCTGCAAGAAGCAAAGCCCCATACTTTCCAGCACGTCTTCCCCTGCCATGGAAAGCGCCAACAACAACCAAATCCACAGTGTCCGTCATTTCACTTTTGTAGTCTCGTTTATATTTTATCCAGAGCCATCCTCTGGCTCCAGCTTGGTAAACTGAATCCTTTGCAATAGATTTGCAGACTAGGCCCTCACAGCCATCCTCTATAGCCTCTAGAAAGAATTTTTCCAATTCTTCCATGTTGTCTGTAATTATGTATCGAGCAATTTTCACTTTACTGTTTTCTTCTGTTATCTCTCCAAGTTTCTGTCGTCTAGTTAGGTATGGCTGCAGAGTTAGATCCTTACCATTAACATAAAGTGCGTCAAACAAGAATAGAGAAACCGGATATTCTTCCACGGCCTTTTGGATTCCATATTTGCGTCTGCGGTGCATCAACTCTTGGAAAGGTTTCATTTCGCCCGTGTCTGGATCTATAGCAACGCATTCGGCTTCTAATATAGCACCTTTTGCTTTTACACACGTTTTGATGAGCTTGATCGCGTCTGGGTATTGGTTTGAAATGTTTTCAAGGCGTCTAGAAAAGAGGGTGACCTCTTTTACTTTCTTGTGGATTTGTATTCTTTCACCATCATACTTGTATTCGGCTATGCACTTTCCACCAAGCTTTTCCAGTATATCTACAGGTGAGGAAAGTCTCTCAGCCATCATTGGTCTTATCGGCTTGCCAATTGAAACTTGAAACTTCTTAATTCCATCTAAGCCTTTTTCAGCTAGGGTTTTTGCTACTCTTCCAAGATCTGAGGAAATGTTGTAGGCGCGCTCTATAAGTTCACGGGATTCTTTTCCGCCGCCATATGCTATTGCTAAAGCATCAAGGACGGTCATATCAGCAATGCCTAGACGCAAGTTTCCTGTAACAGTCCTCATTATATACTTCGCTTCTATCGGAGCTGCGCCGGCTAGAAGACCTGCTAAGAGTGAGATTTTGAGGTCGATTGCTCCTGAGCCTGAAGTCTTAGCCATCTTGTCAAGAACTTCATAGACTCTTTGAACAGTTAGGGACTGCTGGAAAAAGGTTACTTGCTTTTTATTAGCTATTAACTTTTGAGCTGTCTTCCCGATGTCTCCTGTCTTTTTTAGGTCTTCTTCGATTTTGCTTTCTTTTATTCCAGAAGCTCGAGCGAGGGCCTTTATTGCAAGTTTTTCAGCTACGCCTATTTCAAGACCTACGAAGTCTGGATGTATTTTGCCTTGGGTTAAGTACACGACTTTGTCGATGATTTCCTTTGAGGTGTTTTTTAGGAGGTCAACGAGGAAGTCGGTCATTTCCAGTCTTTTTGTTGTACCTTCAATCTTTTCATAGGCTCCAACAATTGCAGCGTATTTCACTCTAGAACCTCACAATAAGTGCAAATGCAAAGATATTAAAATTCATTTTGCCAAATCTTTCAATGGTTAATCTTCCTAGATGCTTTGTTAAAAATGTTCTCTATAGACTACTATTCGGGGTCTTCTACCGAATTCCCCCTATGCGTTTGTGCTATTACGAAGATAATCTATGTCTGCGTGTTGCGGCACATACACTAAGAACAGAAAGTAATAGAGAAAAAAATACATTGTTCAGAAGCTCAAAGACAATTGTACAGAACGTATATAGGTTACAGTGCAAAGCCTTAAGTGCTATCAAGCTTCATTTTTTCTAGGATGATGAGGTAGAGAGTCAATAGAGCTCACAGCTGTGATATGACTTGACGGGCGAACTGACAACTTCTTATACAGAAGATTTATGAGCAGAAGGTACGAGTGAAAAATAGAAAACCACATTATTCACAGTATGATAGAAGTTTAAGGGATGAGAATTATTAATGGTTTGAAAATGAGGT
>Ga0209636_10002155_pt1 | contig 19990 bp, 15 predicted proteins | sample DeeMarSWOR152_54_FD_187464 | JGI IMG/M metagenome (GOLD analysis project Ga0209636, IMG submission 187464) | Marine sediment microbial communities from White Oak River estuary, North Carolina - WOR-1-52-54 (SPAdes) (version 2) | ecosystem: Environmental > Aquatic > Marine > Intertidal zone >...
GTATATAGGCAAGGCAACACCGCGCAAAGATGCCCGGGCCATCGTCACCGGCAGGGCCCAATATATTGATGATGTTAAGCTGCCGGGAATGCTCCACGGGAGAGTTTTGCGGAGTCCCTATCCCCACGGCCGTATCAAGCATATAGACACCAGCAAGGCAGAGGCATGCCCCGGTGTTAAGGCGGTACTCACCTATAAGAATGTTCCTGGGTGGATGGGCGGCGTACCGTATCACCGCCCTGTCTTGGACAGCACGATGCGTTTCGTTGGCGACGCGGTGGCTCTGGTGGCGGCTGAGACTGAAGAGAGCGCCGAGGAGGCGCTGGAGCTGATAGAGGTGGAATACGAGCAACTACCGGCCGTCTACGACATGGAGAAAGCTACTAAGCCTGGTGCACCCCAGCTCCACGAAAAGATTCCCGGCAATGTTTTTCCCCGCGGTTTCCGTTCTATCGGTGAGAAAGCCCTGCAGGAAATTGTTATGGGCGATGTGGACAAAGGCTTTCAAGAAGCCGACTTTATCACCGAAGGGACCTGCGGTTACGAAAATATCCCCAACCCCCTGCCCCCGGAGCCGCCGGGAGTAATAGCTACCTGGGAAGACCCCGAGCATCTGACCATCTACACGGCATCACAATCGGCGGCCATGAACCGGAATTTCGCGCAGCCTCTGCTGGGGCTGATTGATGTACGGGTCATCGGCACCCACTGCGGTGGCAGTTATGGGACCAAGAACGCCAATATGATACCTATGGTTCACGCCGCAGCGCTCGCCAAAGCAACGGGCCGGCCGGTCAAGGTATATTTCAGCAAGGAAGAGCATTTTAATGCCTACTCACTGCGATTGGGATCGCGCATCCACGCCAGGGTGGGCATCAAGAAGGATGGGACGATAACGGCTATCCAGGGCGAGTGGTTTGTGGATACCGGTGCCGCTTCGGAGATGGCACAGGTTCAGGTTGCCGTTGGCTGCGGTGAGGCTCAACTTGCCCTGAGGTGCCCCAACTGGAACCTGCAACCCCAGCTGGTGTGTACGAACCGGAGCCCTTCGGGCGTGGTGAGGGGTTTTGGCGGTCAGGAGCTCAAGAGTTCCCTCTTGCCGCTTTTGGCCATAGCCATGGAACAGGCTGGTCTTGACCCGCTGGAGTTCTTTAAGAAGAACTATGTCAAACCCGGTGACGGCTATTACTGGCGGGACGGGCTCTGGTGGGACTACCGGGGTATAGACTTCTCCAAGGCAATGCAGCAAGGCGCCGAGGTCTTCGGCTGGAAGGATAAATGGAAGGGATGGGGCAAGCCCACTGCGGTTAAAGGTAACAAAAGGACAGGGGTCGGCGTAGGGGTACACGGCAATGCCGATATCGGCGAGGATGAATCGGAAGCCTACGTAAAGTTAAACCCCGATGGGAGGGCCGTGCTCCATGCCTGCGTATCCGAGGCTGGGATGGGAGAGAGGTCGGCGGTGTGCAAGATGGTCGCCGAGGTATTGAATCTGCCCCTGGACCGGGTCGAGATAACAGCTCCGGACACCCTGGTGAACCCGTTTGAATTCGGACTGGTTGGTTCCCGGGGGACATACACTGTAGGCTCGGCGGTCATCGAGGCTGCTGAAGATGCTCGGCGAAAACTCCTTAACCTAGCCGCTCCCGTGCTTGGTGCCAAGCCGGAAGAACTGGAAACGAAAGACGGAAAGATATACATCAGGGGTAAAGAGAAAGAAGCCATTCCCTGGCGGAAGGTCATGGGCATAGCCCGTACCCTAACTGGCCAGGGACGCTTTGAAACCGACTTTTCCCTGTGCAACTGTATGATGGTCTTTGCCGAAGTAGAAGTCGATACTGACACGGGAAAGGCTGGACTACTGCGAGTGGTCGCCGCTACCGACTGTGGTCAGATCATCGACCCACTGGTTCTGGAAAGCCAGCTTCACGGTTCTTTGGGGTCGGCGGGGATAGACACCGCTTTATTCGAGAAAACAGTTTTGGACAGAGATACGGGACATATAATGAATTGTAATATGATTGACTACAAATGGCGCACCTTTATTGACCTGCCGCGGTTCCAGAATGTGATTCTGGAGACACCTATTCCCAGCCACCGCTTCAAGGCAATAGGAGTTGGCGAAGTAGCCCCGGCCCCCGGCCCCAGCGCGGTGCTTATGGCAATCTCTAACGCCATCGGCAGGAGGATAATGGACTACCCGGCAACCCCCGACAAGATCCTCAAGGCCCTGGGCAGGATATAGAGGAGATAAGCAATGAAACCCTTCAACCACGTTGATGCTAAAACCGTAAAGCAAGCCGTTACCCTGCTCAAGAAAAACCAGGGCAAAGCCAGACTCATCGCCGGCGGCACCGACCTGCTGAGCACCCTGAAAGATAAGATCCTTCCCGACTACCCCGAGACGGTAATCAACATCAAGACCATCCCCAAGCTGAATCAGATCACCGATGATGGGAGTGGACTGAAGATGGGGGCCCTGGCTAAGCTGGAGGAAATAGCCCAATCTCCGGTGGTTAAGGAGAAGTATAAACTACTGACTGAGGCTGCCGAAGCGGTGGCGACTCCACAGATTCGCCGAATGGGGACTATCGGCGGCAACCTGTGTCAGGATGTGCGCTGCTGGTACTACCGCTATCCCCACAGCGTGGGAGGACGAATCCTCTGCTACCTGAAGGGGGGAAAAGGCTGCTACGCCCTGACCAGGGAGAACGAGTATCACTCCATATTCGGTGGGTGGCGAGATACCAGCCCCCCCTGCGCTTCAGCCTGCCCGGCAGGGGTGGATATCCCCTCCTATGTCAGTAACATCAGGGAGGGCGACCTGACCCAAGCAGCAAAGACCCTGCTTAAAAGGAACCCCCTGCCCTCCATAACGGGCCGGGTCTGCCCCCATTTCTGTGAGCAACAGTGTAATCGGGCAGAGTTCGACGAATCGGTATCGGTCAGGGACATCGAGCGGTTCATGGGAGATTATATCCTCGATAAGGCAGATGATATTATGCAAGCTCCCCAAACCGACACCGGCAAGAGCGTGGCCATTATCGGCTCAGGACCGGCCGGCCTCTCAGCTGCCTACTATCTCAGAACGTTAGGACACCGCGTTACCGTGTTCGATAAGAGGGAAGAGCCCGGGGGCATGCTTACCTATGTCATACCGGCCTATAGGCTCCCCAAGGATATGGTCAAGCGTGCCGTAGAAGCGATTGAGCATATGGGAGTTACCTTCAAGTGCAACGTCGATATTGGCAAAGACATAACCCTGGATAACCTCAAGAAGGACTTCGACAGCGTCTTCATTGCCACCGGGGCATGGATGCCCGTATCCATCGGGCTCAAGGGTGAGGAGTCAACCAGGTTCTGTCTGGACTTTCTCATCAACATCAACCGCGGGATTACTGAAACCCCTGGCAAGAAGGTCCTGGTCATCGGCGGGGGCAATGCCGCCGTTGATGTGGCGGTCAGCGCCCTGCGCCTGGGGGCCGAGCAAGCCACCATGGCCTGTTTGGAATGTCAGGAGGAGATGCCGGCCCTGCCCTGGGAGATGGAACTGGCCGTTGAGCAGGGAGTCACGGTAATGCCCTCGTGGGGACCCCACCGGGTACTCACCGCCGAGGGCAAGGTAAAAGGAATGGAGCTCATCCGCTGCACCGCCGTCTTTGACGAGCAGGGCTGTTTTGCCCCCTGCTTTGATGATACTGTCAAAGAAACAGTTGAGGCCGACCAGATACTGCTGGCCGTAGGCTATGATACGGATCTTACCTTCATTGACCCAAAAAGCTCTCTGAAGCGAAAGCAGGGTTTGATACCGGTTGACCCAAACACGCAGGCAACCAACCTACCTGGCATCTTCGCCGGTGGGTCGGTAACCCACGGCCCAGCCACCGTCATCGAGGCAATCGCTTCTGGCAGAAAGGCAGCCGCAGCCATGGATGGGTATCTCACGGGAAAAGCACAGGCTCAGGACACAGACGAGAAAACGGAAGAGCCCTTCTTAACGTTCAACAGTGACTACCTTACGAAGACCAGCCGGGTGCAGATGCCCAAACGGCCAGTAGCGGAGCGAAGCATCGCTGTTGAGGATACCCTTGGTCTGGATTTAAATGATATTGCAGCAGAGGCCAATCGCTGTTTCAACTGTGGCTGTGTTTCGGTAGGCCCCTCGGATATGGGCGTGGTGCTGGTAGCGTTGGGGGCACAGGTAGAGATTGCCGGACCGGGAGGTGTCAGGACCGTCCCTATTGAGGATTTCTTCGGCTCCTTAAGGACTACCCTCACAGCCAATGAGATGGTAACCGAAATCCAGGTTCCTCAGCCTCCAGAGGGGGCCAGGCAAACATTCCTTAAGTTCAGACTGCGGGAGTCGGTGGATTTTCCCATCGTCAGTGTCGCTTCGGTTATTACTATTAAGGACGGTATCTGCCAGGACGCACGGATCGTATTAGGTGCGGTTGCCCCATGTCCGGTGCAAGCTACCGGTGCTGAAAAAGTATTAATCGGACGGGCAATTGACGATGGGCAGGCTACCGCTGCCGCCCAGGCGGCCCTTGAGGATGCAATACCACTTGAGAAAAACAGCTACAAAGTCACTATAGCCAGAGAACTGGTGCGGCGCGCCATTCTAGCGGCTGAAAGTTCTGGGGAAATGAGGTAATCATGCCAGATAAGAAAAACATAAATCTAGTGGTCAATGGTAAGCCCTATGAGCTGCTCATAGGAAAAGATGTATTGCCTTCTGATACATTAGCCCAAACCTTGCGAGATACCCTGGGCTACCTCGGTACCAAGATAGGGTGCGACCGGGGGGCTTGTGGCTCCTGTACAGTACTCCTTAACGGGCAAGCTGTCTTATCCTGCACGACCCTGACAGTGGAGTGCGATGGAATGAGCGTTACCACTATTGAAGGGTTGGAAGATCCTAAAACAGGCCAATTGCACCCCCTGCAACAGGCATTTATAGACCATACCGCCTTCCAGTGCGGCTTTTGTACTCCCGGCATCATTATGACTACCAAAGCCCTTTTGGATAAGAATCCCAACCCAACCGAGGATGAAATCAAGAAGGCCCTTGCAGGCAATTACTGCCGCTGTATTTCACACTACAAGGTGCTGGAAGCCGTCAAGGCGGCGATACAAGGGGAGAAGCATGGCGAGTAACTATCGTCATATCGGAAAGGACACACCCCGCAAAGACGCGAGAGACATCGTTACGGGAAGAGCTCAATATATAGATGACGTACGCCTGCCGAAAATGCTTTTCGGCAGGGCGCTCAGGAGTCCCTTTCCCCACGCAAATATAAAAAGCATAGATATCAGCCGGGCCGCAGCCTTCCCTGGCGTCCATGCGGTCTTAACCTATAAGGATGTGCCAGACTCTGAGTGGGGCATCCCCAACCACATGAGGATATTAGATAAAAAGGTTCGTTTTGTCGGTGATGCTGTAGCCCTGCTGGCGGCGGAAAGCTATGATATCGCCGACGAAGCGCTGGAGCTTATCGATGTGGAATATGAGCCGCTGCAGACTTGCTTCGATGTGGAGGATGCCACTGCACCGGGTCAACCTCAGCTGTACGATCAATACCCGAACAATATTATCCCCCAAATCGCCAAACTCCTGCAGAATGTCGTTCGCGGTGATGTTGAGAAGGGTTTCAATGAGGCTGACGTAATAATCGAGGGCACGGGCAGCTATGAATGTTTCCCCAACCCCCTGCCACCCGAACCCCCCGGTGTTATTGCTTACTGGGAAAACCCGGATAAACTCGTTATCTATACCGCAACGCAGTCCGTGGGTTTGAACAAGTATCTCGGCCAACCTTTCTTCGGTATGGTAGACATGCAGGTTATCAGCACACAGTGCGGTGGCAGCTACGGCACGAAAAATGCCAACCTGACGCCCATCGGCTATGCTGCTGTACTCTCGCGGGCTACCGGTAGACCGGTTAAGGTATATTACAGCAAGGAGGAGCATTTCGCTGCCTACTCCCTGCGGATAGCGTCACGTATCCATGCCCGGGTTGGCATCAAGAAGGACGGTACTGTCACGGCCGTAGCCGGAGACTGGCTGGTCAATACAGGCTCCGGTTCGGAGGCGGCACCACATGAGATTGCCGTGGGTTGCGGTGAGCTACAGTTAGCCCTGCGCTGCCCCAACTGGGACCTTCACTCGACTCTGGTCTGCACTAATCGTGCGCCTTCCGGCATCGTACGGGGCTACGGAGGCCAGGAGCTGGAAAGTTCGATACTGCCCATAATGGGAATGGCTATGGAGAAGGCTGATGTGAATCCAGTAGATTTCTTCAAAAGGAATTTCGTCAGGGCAGGCGATGGGTACTACTGGCGAAACGGTAGGTGGTATGTCTACCGTGGTATTGATTTCTCCAAAGCTATCGACGAGGGAGCGCGTGCATTTGGCTGGCATGATAAATGGCACGGTTGGGGTAAACCAACTGCGGTTGAGGGCCAAAAGCGGCGGGGCGTCGGTCTGGGTATTCATTGTAATGCGGATGTGGGGGAGGACCATTCCGAAGCCATGGTCAAACTGACACCTGATGGCCGGGCGCTTGTTATGGCTGCCGTGTCGAATGCCGGGCAAGACCAGCGGAGCAGCTTATGCAAGATGGCTGCCGAGGTTTTGAACCTTCCCCTTGACCGCGTTAACATGACCCCACCCGATACTGATATTAATCCGTTCGAGTTTGCACTGGTGGGTTCTCGAGGCACCTATACTGTAGGCTCGGCTGTAATCCAAGCAGCCGAAGAAGCCAGGCGAATACTCCTGGAACTGGCTGCGCCGGTGCTCAACGCCGAACCGGACGAGCTGGATACGGAAGACGGCTGGATATTTGTTGTTGGTGAGCCTGAGCGCAGGATTCTCTGGCGCAAGGCAACCGGCATAGTGCGCACTGTTATTGGCCATGGCCGTTTCGAAGAGGACTTCACGCTCAGCAATTTTCTCATGACCTTCGTCGAGGTCGAGGTAGATACTGCGACGGGTCAAGTAAAGTTGATGAATGTCGTCAACAGTACCGACTGCGGTCAGATCATATCCCCTGCTGTTCTGGAAGGACAGTTACACGGCGCCCTGGGGTCAGCGGGCCTGGATACAGCGATACTCGAGGGTAACATGCTGGATACCGATACGGGGCGTATGCTCAACTCCAACCTCATAGACTATAAATGGCGAACCTTCAAGGACCTACCACTATTTACGAACGTAATTCTTGAGACACCTATGCCCAGCCACCGTTTTCATGCTGTTGGCGTTGGCGAGATAGCTACCTCACCTGGACCAAGTGCCGTACTTATGGCGGTCTATAACGCCATTGGCCGAAGGATAATGGACTATCCGTTCACTCCGGACAAAGTCCTTAATGCGCTGGGCAAGATAGACTAGTCTTGACATGCTCCCATAAAGGATACCCGTTCTTAAGGATGGCACCCCTTAAGCGAGAGTTACTGGTATTCTAGCCCCAGGAGGGGGGATATCATGGAAAGACAAGTAGGGAACGAACTAGATCTGGCCAACCCGTTTGCCCCACAATATCATGAGGTTGATCTTGGCTTGACACACAAGGCCGAATCCCGCATAGCATGAGTCCGTAAAAGGAAATTCTTATCATCCGGCCTTCATCACAGCTGGGGTGCTCAACCTGATCGTATAGTCAGCAATCTGAATTGCCGTTGCCCTCCGACGAAAGTTGCACACGCCACTTCGAACAAACCACCCCTCTCAATAAAGCCATGATAACCTCATAATAAAGCATAGCCTGCTGATGATTATTCCTCTGCGTGGTGAGGGGAATTTTTTGATCTCGTCAAGCCTGATTTCAGAATGGTCTAATGGAAAAGGGCGCTATAAAGGCGTACTTGGTTACTCGATCGCCTAGGAAACCAGGCTGGGAAGAAATGTAGCGATCTTCGGGAAAACCAGCAGTACGATGGTCAGTAAAATGAGAGCGCCCAGAAAGGGAAAGATCCCCCGAAAGATTTTCTCGAGCGGGATATCCGGTGCAATGCCTTTGATCACAAATACATTGACACCCACAGGCGGTGAGATGACTCCCATTTCTCCGACCAGCACTATCATGACACCAAACCAGATCGGGTCGAATCCCAGCCTTTCAACGATGGGAAAGAAGATAGGGATGGTCACCACGATCATGGCCATTGCATCCATAAAAAAACCGCCGATAAAGTAGATGAGGAGCAATACACCCATAATGGCCATGGGAGGAAGCGGCAGATTTTCCACCCACTCAGCCAATGCAAACGGGATATTGGATATGGCGAGAAAATGCCCGAATACAGTGGCACCCGCTAGAATGAAGAGGACCATGCAGGCCGTGCGAAGCCCGTCCTTCATCGATTCCGAGATGACCTTCAGATCGAACTTTCCGCGGAACAAGCCGATGAGCAATGCGCCGCTGGCCCCAACAGCTCCGGCCTGTGTCGGGCTGAACCACCCGAGAAACAGCCCGCCAATCGCAAGGGAAAACAGGATAACGGCCTCAATGATTCCGTTTAAGGAGCGCACCTTCGCCCGCCAACTCGTCGGGACACCGGGTGGGCCGAGGTTCGGATTGCGCGCACATAAAAGAGCAACGGTTGCCACGAAAAAGATACTCAAGATCGCGCCCGGCAGAATCCCGGCAATAAAGAGCTGTCCGATGGATTGCTCTGTCAGGATTCCGTAAACAATCAGCACGGTACTGGGTGGAATGAGAATACCGAGTGTCCCTGCGGATGCAACCGTACCAGTGGCCAGAACATCATCATAACCATATTTTTTCATCTCGGGCAGGGCAATCTTGCCCATAGTGGCTGCAGTGGCGGCAGTGGAGCCGCATATTGCCGAAAAGCCGGAGCACGCAAGCACGGTGGCCATGGTGAGGCCCCCGCGGAATTGGCCGACCCAGGTGTAGCTCGTTGAATAGAGCCGTTGGCTGATTCCCGATGCAAAGGCAAAGGAACCCATCAGGATGAACATGGGTATCACGGACAGGGGATAATTAGACAGGGTTTCATAGACATCCTGGGCCAATATACTGAGGGCGGACTCTGCATCACTGAGATACGCGAACCCGACCAGCCCAACAATGGCCATGGCAAAGGCGATGGGCACCCGTAGAAGAAAGAGAAAAACAAGCAGCGCGATACCAATGATACCAACGGTTTCAGGGGTCATCGTTTCACCAGTCGCATTATGGATTCAAGCAAATAGTACAGGTAAACCAAACAAACGGGTATGCTGGCAATAGCCGTACCATATGCAAAAGGATGTAGGGGGATACGGGCGGTTGGGGTGACTTCATTTACGGTTTGCAAGGAGTACGCGTACTCGGTGAGGCGCCACACTATAATGACGAAAAGGGCCAGGCCCAGTAGATTGACGAAGACATCAACAACCTTCTGCAGCGGCTTGGGTAGCAAGGGAACGAAAAACTCCACCGCCACATGTCGCCCAGCAATGAGCGTTGTTGCAGCCGCAAAGGACATGGCGATAAGCTGGGCCTGCATAACGATGTCCAATGCACCGAAGACCGGGCTGAGAAACACCTTTGCACCAATGACATCAACGGTGGTAATCAGCATCATGACTAGAAATCCGATCAGCCCCACCCACTCGATCGCTGAGCTGATCTTTTGATTGAATATTTCAAATCTCTGCAACACCGGCATAGGCATTCACCCGCAGTGGAATACCCCCTCCCCCATCCCGATGATAGGTAAGATAGGATGGAGGAGGGATACGTTGACAAATAGTGTCGCTATCACCTCAATTCAGGCGGACCGGTCACGGACTTGATGTGCAGTGTCAGCTGTTTTTTGGTCAGGTAATCAGTCCGCTCTCTCAAGTACTTGATCCAGCCCCGGACCTCAGATTCGCCAAAACCCTTGGAGACCGTTCTCTGGATGTAGTTCTCGATTATCGGTTCGACTGCTTTGGCCCACCGCTCCTGCTCTACCTTGGGCAGGGTAATGTACTCGACGCCCTTCGCTTCACCGAAGGCCCGGCCATCAAAATCCTGGGCATTCCACATCAGCGCAAACCGCTCCTTATATTCTCCGCACAGGGCATCGAAGATCTCCTTGATATCGGAAGGCAGGCTGTTGTATTTCTTCTTGTTCATGACCACATAGAAGGGATAGGAATTACCGACACGCCAGGAATCCGTAATATATTTGACAACCTCACCGAACCGAAGGTTTTTGGCCTCCCCGCCACCTACGAAGGCGCCCTGGAGCACAGCTTTTGCTATGGCGTCATAGGTTTCCATTACCGGCGTCGGCGCCGGCGTCCCTCCCAGGGCCTTAATGACATCCCCGAGGATGGCAGGGGCCCGGATGGTCAAGCCTCTCATGTCTTCCATTTTTATCACTGGCTTCACGGTCATCAACATGCTGGGGGTATTCGCATGGAACCACATCACCTTGAAGTTGTCGAATTCCTTGGGTTTGAATGTGTTATAAAAATCATTCATGATCTGGTTGGCAACCCAGCCGGTGGGATAACCAAGGGGCATTTCCGCGGCCTCCATGACCGGAAAGCGGCCGGGTGTATACTCGATATGGGAGAAGCCGATATCCACAATTCCCTTCTCAATACCCTTGATCACGGCAGGAGCCTTGAGCAGGGAGCCGCCGGGAAAATAACGGACCTTTACCCTGCCGCCGGTTCTACTTTCAAGGTCAGCGTTGAACTCTTCACATATTTTTGATTGTCCCGCGGGAGCGGGCAAGTAGTTGGCAAATTTGAGTTCAATGACTTTGGAGGCCGCATAGGCTCCCTGAATGGGAATAAGCGTTAATGTGAAGCAAAGAAATGCGGCTATGATGAACAACAGGTTTTTTGATTTCATTTTTTTCCTCCTTATTTTTGGTCATTTATGACAAGAATCATGAGCGTTCATCACCAGATTCGCTCACGACACCTTGCTCCGCTGTCGTTACCGCGTGACCCTTTTCACGGTAACGACATGCTCCTGAGGCAATGCCTCATATTTTAGATACTTACTGCAACGTTCTGCTGTTTGGTAACCATTTCATAGGTACGTTTACCGGATAAGCTGGCGCGGCATTTTCATAGGTACGGTTTACCTCCTTTCCCAGCTGGCGCTGGTTTTTGAGCTTGGCTTTACGGTCAGTCATCGTATTTTCAGGCGCAGTGAAATTGATCCACGGTGAAATCGTGAACGAAACTGAGGTCAGGCCTACTTTTGACCCTTGATCGGCTGAGCTGTGTTTTTGCTCTTTCGTTTCAATGGGAGGTACCGGGGGCTCCATGCTTAGAGCCCCCGGAAAGAAAAGTTGTGCCTATTTTTTGGTATAGATGTGGCGCAATGGGTAGAGACCCACTTTTACCACCTTGCCCTTCTGCACCTGGTCGACACGCACCTCATCAACACCCTCGACATCGCCCGGACCATAGGTTATCGGTGTGCTGCTGACGTCGCCGGTTTCAAGATTTTTTATCCTGTAAAAGCCCTGCTCCAGCACGTCTTTCCGCGTGAGCTTTTCAAAGGGCACCTTTTGCATGGCCAGCCGTAAGGCCTCAACCTGAATCGTGCCCTCCAGGAAACCGCCCTCATACATGATATTGCCATTATATTTGTCGGGGTGAGCCATCTTCTGCATTTCGTGACAAAACTTTACCCCCGGCACGGAGACGTCAGGCATGGGGGGGAAGCTACCGGCGCAGAGATACCCGTCTCCCAGCTCACCCATGGCCGGAGCCAGTAAAGCAGCGTGACCTGGCGAGGCAGTGCCAAAGAACATCTTATAGTCCAGATGGGGGCCCATCCCCAGCCTGACCATCTCCTTTACCGTGGGTTGTGCGCCTGCGTTGATCATAACGCCCAGGGCAAGATCAACACCCTTTTCTTTGAGCCAGGTAAGCTGAGTGGTCGGCGGTGAGGTAGCCACGAGGGGCACATACTGGGTGCCCACAAATTCATAGCCGATCTTCTCGAGATACGCCTTCATCTCAGGGATCTCAATCGACCTCCCCATGGCGTTGTCTGCCGTGAGGTAGGCAACCCGGGGTTTCCTCTTTTCCTTCCAGTTCTCTTTCACCCAGTCGGCAATGGCGACACAGGCATCGGTATAAATAGGGTAATAGGTAAAGCAGCTTTGAGGGGGCGACAGGTAGTACGCTCCAGTGGCCATGCTCGTGGCCCCCATGTGGTCTTCAAACATTCTGTCTTTGAGCGCCAGCGCTATGGGCGACCCCGATATCCTGGCGACTAGCATTCCCTTGGCCTTGAGCTCTTCGTAGATGGTCATCGCCTTTGCCGGTTTGAGCTCATCATCCCGCCACATCACCTCTAGGGTTATATCGGCTGGCCATTTCTCTTCGCGCCACGGAGCCAATTTTTTGGTCTTATTGACATAGTTGGCATAGTCCTGAATGGCCAGCAGCACTGCCGCTGAATCCTCGGCAAAGGGCCCGGTGAGCGACTGGGTGCCGCCGATATATAATACCTTCTTCGCCTCAGCGCCGGCAGGAAATAGCGATAATGCCACCACCACGGCAATCACCGAAACTACTGACAATCTAATCCTAGCCATTTTCTCCCTCCTTTTCTTTTTTATGGTTTAATGTCATACCTCAGACATCACTTTTGAATTCAATCACCCCCTTTCACTCTCATTCTTGATGCGAGAAAGGCCAGAGGCTGAAATAGGCCTTAATCATCTCCCACCGGTGATAAAGACCTCGAGGTTCAAAAATGAGGAAGATGATGATTATCAATCCGTGAGAGATGAGGGCCAGCGAGGCGGCTGCCTGGGGAGCAACGGCTGCCGATAGAACGGGGCCCGCCATGGTAACCACCTCATCCAGCAGCCTGAGGGCAACGGCGCCAAAGATAGCCCCTGTCGTACTGCCCATACCCCCCACGATCAACATCCCCAGATACCAGACCGAATCAAAAAAGGGGAACTGATCCGTACTCGCGAAACTAAAGTAGTGAATGAGTAATGCTCCGGCCACACCGGCATAGACACAGCCGATAAAGAATGCCTGCAGCTTGTAACTCCACAAACTAATCCCCATCACCTCAGCCGCCAGGTCGTTGTCCCGGATGGCGATGAAGGCCCTACCTGCCTTGGTCCGCACGATGTTTTTGGCCAAAAGGGTAGCCAAACAGGCAATTATCATCACCAGGTAGAAGTAGTTGGTCTTGGAACTCAGCCTGAGACCCCCAATCGCAGGGCTGGGCAGGGCTAAGCCATCCGCCCCCCCGGTAATGCCGCGGAGCTGGATGATGGTCCATATGATGATAAAATGTGCTGCGATGGTCGCCATAATGAGGTAGAAGCCCTTGATCTTTAAAGACGGGAGGCCAAAGAACAAGCCTGCTATCCCTGCGCCCAGGGCACCACAGGGCAGGGCCGCCCAAAACGGAAGGCCAAGCTTGGCGCATAAAACGGCCGAGGTATACCCGCCGACTGCCATAAAGCCCGCATGCCCGATGGAGATCTGATCGCAAAATCCGGTGAGAATATTGAGCCCGTGGACGCTGATGACGGCAATACCCATCATGGTCAGTAATGTCAGTATCCTGTCGCTTAAAAAGAGTGGGCAAGCGAAAAGAATGATGAGGAAGACCAATATAAATCCCCAATGCAGCTTGGTGGAAAAGATAGCCATGTCCTGCGCATAATTTTCATGAAAGGTACCAGAAAGACCCATGGCTAAATCCTTTCTATCCTGACCAGGCCAAAGAGCCCGTACGGCCTGAAGATGAGCACGATGATCATAACAATAAAGGGAAATACCTGGGCCATGCCCCCGCCAGGCAGGAGAGGGTCCAGGTACCCGGCAGCCACGTTTTCCAGCATTCCCAGTATGATTCCGGCTAGAATGGCCCCTCCGATGGAGTTTACCCCTCCCAACAGCACGACGGCGAATGCCTTGATGCCGATATTAGCGAGCTCAATGTGCGCGCCGGATACGCCTCCCAACAGGATGCCGCCGATGACTCCGACGACACAGGCAATAATCCATGATACGGCATAGACGGTAGTTGCCCTGATGCCAAGACTCTGAACTACCTGTAGATCCTCGGCAGTAGCCCTCATGGCCAGCCCGATTTTGGTATAACGAAAGAGAAGTAAAAGCAGCGCCACACAAACAATAGACACGATAAGTCCAATCAAAGACTCCGAGGGTATGGACACCGTGCCTATTTTCAGAGATATACTCGGCAGTAATCCATGATACGGCCTGTATTCGCCGCCCCACAGCAGGGTTGCCAGCCCCCCCAGTATGGTGGCAAGGGCTATGGTCGCCATGATGACGGCCAGGACCGGCTCACCCAATAAAGGGCGGAGAATAAGGCGCTCTATGATTACACCCATGACGATTGCCGTGGCTATCGCCATTAAGAGGGCGACCCATATGGGCAGGCCAAACGTCACCAAAAGGGTGTAGCCCAGATAACCACCGATCAGAACAAAGTGCCCTTGGGCAATGTTAAAGACCTCAGAGCATTTAAGAATGATAACAAAGCCGATTGCGATCAGGGCGTAGACCATGCCCTGGGCAAGGCCCGTTACTACTAATTGCAGAAAGAAGGTCATACCATATCCCCATCAACTGACTTAATGCTAAGGGTAGTCATTATTGTTCCACTCTGGCCGTCTCCATAGGTGACCTGGGCTTCTATGGGCACTACAGTTTTCTCACTGTAAATAGCATCAATAAGCTTGCGGTAGCGTTGCTCCAGGAATGCTCTTCTCAACTTCCTTGTTCTGGTTAATTCCCCCTCGTCCGGGTCGAATTCCTTGTGGAGATTAACGTATTTCCTCACCCTAAAGCCCGTGGGAAGGGTCTGGTTGACTCTGTCGATATCTTGCTTCACCAGCTCATAAACCTCCTGTTTTTGGGAAAGCTCGGCGAAGGTAGTGTAAGCCACCCTCCTTTGTCCGGCCCATCTGGAAACAGGATTGTAGTTAATGACGATGATGGCCGAGACATAGGCTCCTTGTGGGCCACCCAGTACCCAGGCGTCCTTTATGTAAGGACTGAACATGAGCCGGCTTTCTATATTCTGGGGTGCCAGAGTATCCCCATTGTCCAGCTCAACCAGGTCCTGAAGCCTATCTACAAATACAAGATGCCCATCCTCCCTCATGAACCCCCTGTCTCCGCTATAAAACCACCCGTCTTTAAGCACCTCTACAGTCTTATCCGGATCCTTACAGTAACCGATGAAAGTGCCGGCCTGCCGATATATGAGCTCCCCCTGATCAGTTACTTTCACCTCTGTTCCCTCGTGAGGGGGACCGACCGTCTCTAAGTTGATGTCCTCGTTCTTGGCGCCGGTGAGAGCTCCACCCTCTGTTGTTCCATACAGGCTTTTGAGAGGAAGATTGAGGGCATGGTAGAACCGAAAGGCATCTGGGCTAAGTACCGCTCCGGTGGTATAACAGATTCTGGCATTTGACAAACCGAGACTGTTTCTGAGAGGTCTAAAGAGTAACAGATCGGAAAAAAGATGGAGCATTTTCAAGCGCAGAGTTGGCTTCTGCTTTCTATACCGTAACTCGGCCATCTTACGGCCAATTGGCATGAGCAGCCGGAAGGCGAACCTCTTAAGGGCGCTAGCGTCATTGATCCGTGCCTGAACGTCAGCTGCCTGATTCTGCCATAGGCGAGCCCCGTAAAATACGATATCGGGTCGTATTTCCTTTGTATCACGCTGTTGTGTTTCTGAAGCTTCAGAGAAGTTTAGGACGCTCCCCGATAACAGGTGGCAGCCGATTCCAAACCATTGCTCGGTTATCCAGACGGGTGGCAGATGGGGGACAACATTATCCTTCTCAGACCACGGGTCGAGCCGCAGTAGATAGTCGGCACCAGTCCTTAATGTCTGGTACGTATGGATTGCTCCCTTGGGTGCAACTCCGGTAGCTCCAGCTGTGTAAACGATTGCACAAACATCATCGGGCTTGCCGGTATCCACATTCTGTTCAAAGACTCCAGGGTGTTCCTCCTCATATTTTTCCCCTGATCGCAGGATCTCCCTGAAACCCATCAACAGAGAGTCACTGTAATGGGCTAACCCTTTATAGTTCCAATAAATGATTTTCTTGAGAAGCGGAACTTCATCCTTTATTTGGATAAGTTTGTCAATCTGCTCTTGATCTTCAACGATAGCAAATTGTGCCTCGCAATTTTCGGCAATGTATTGAATCTCTTTTGGGGTTAGATCTGAATACACCCCCACTGAAACTCCATGGTTTGCCTGGGCAGCAAGCTCAGCATAGTACCATTGGGGGGCATTATCCCCGATAATCAAGACCTTGTCTCCAGGTTCAAACCCGATGGATAGCAGGCCAAGTGCGAGGTATTTCACGCTGAGATAGTAGTCCTTCCAGGTATAAGGTTGCCATATACCGAAGAATTTGTATCGCATGGCTTTATGGTTATCGCCGTATTTTTCATAGTTATATTTTAATATCTTTGGCCAGGTATCACCCTTTTCGCTGTAGACTGACGCTGTGCCGGTAGTCATCTTCTATACCCTTTTATTTCTTTCAGGCAAGCCATCTCTTTTTTCGCCGATAGTGTTTGACATCCCGATAGCTCTTCTTGGAACCAGTGGTTGAGAGCCCCATATAGAACTCCTGAATATTCTTATTATCCTTCATTTTCTCGGCCGGACCTTCCAGAACTACCCTGCCATTCTCCATGACATAACCATAATCTGCGATACCCAAAGCAGCTCTGGCATTTTGCTCTACCAAAAGTATCGCCATCCTTTGCTCGGCATTAATTCCCCGAATAATCTCATAGATTTCTTCCACCAGGAGTGGGGCAAGACCAAGTGAAGGCTCATCCAGAAGCATCAGTTTAGGACGCGCCATGAGTGCTCGCCCTATCACTAACATTTGCTGTTCACCGCCTGATAGGTAACCGCTTATCTGGTGACGGAGGTGTTTGATGTTGGGGAAGTAGTCAAAGACCATCTCTATGTCCCTCTTAACTCCAGCCCGGTCTTTACGGCAGTAGGCACCGAGCAATAGATTCTCTTCAACACTGAGGTGCTCGAGAACCCTTCGGCCTTCCATAGCTTGGCTGATGCCCAGGTTAGCAATCTCTTCGGGACCATACCGATCTATTCTCTTGCCGTCAAAGTCAATGCTGCCATCGCTCACCTCTCCCTCTTCCGTCCTTAACATCCCTGACACGGCCTTCAGTGTAGTTGTCTTGCCCGCACCATTTGCTCCAAGCAGGGCAATGATCTTGCTTTCGCCAACTTCCAGTGAAACACCTCGCAACACCTGAATGACATTCATATATACAACTTCAATATTGCTTACCTGCAACATTATTCTAGATCCTTATTTTTCCTTTCCTAGGTAGGCCCTTATGACCTCGGGATTGGTACTGATCTCTTGTGGGGTCCCCTCGGCAATCTTGCGACCAAAATCCAGGACAACAATCCTGTCGGCAATGTCCATCACCACGCCCATATCATGTTCGACGAGGATTATGCTGCGAATGCCATCTCGCAGAACGGGTGTGTCAGGATAGGTGGCCCCCTGACCTTCGAATATGTCAAGGATGAAGCGGGCGATGTCCTCCTTCTCTTCCAGATTCATACCTGCCATGGGCTCGTCTAGCAGCAGTGCTTTCGGCTCAAGCGCTAATGCTCTGCCCAGCTCAACCCTTTTTCTCATGCCGTAAGGTAGAACGCCAACCACCCTCTTTCTCATCGGTGCCATCTCCAAGAAGTCGATAATCTCCTCTACAGTCTGACGATGCTTGATTTCCTCCTGAAGTGCCCAGCCAAGATAGAGCGCACCACTGATGAAGTTTTGCTGCATAAGCACGTGTCGGGCAGCCATGAGGTTGTCTTGCGTGCTTAAACCAGTGTAAAGCTCGATATTCTGAAAAGTTCTGGCAATTCCGAGTTTAGCCAGCTTATCCGGCCGCATTCGGGTGATTCTTTGCCCATCGTAATAGATCTCGCCGCTTTGAGGCTTGTAGAAGCCATTTATGCAGTTGAGCAGTGCTGTCTTTCCTGCGCCATTAGGTCCGATAATAGCCAGTATCTCGTTATCCCTGATATCAATGCTCACATCGATAAGGGCTGTAACACCACCAAAGCTCAATGAGAGTTTGTCAATCCGTAATTTAAGTTGCCTGTCAGTTTCCACCTTTCACAGGCTCCTGTTTAGTGCGATGCTCATCTTTCTTATTACCTCATCATTGCAACATTCCAGCATTCCATTAATCCATGTGCCAACAAATACCCAATGGCATCAAAAAGTCACTTAATTTCAACAGGTTATACAAATTCCGGTATATTTGTTTCCTGCACTCAACGGCAATCTCATAGCTGGTTCAAAAACTGTTTCCTTAGTTCTCGCTTTAATATCTTTCCGGCCGGACTCCTGGGGAAATCATTTACCGTCCTGTACTCTTTGGGAACCTTGAATGACGGAAGACGAGATTTCATATAGGCATGTAGTGTATCCTTATCCAGGTGTTCGCCGGGCTTCAATAGCAAACAGGCTGTCACGCGTTCACCCCATTCCCGATCGGGGAGCCCTATGACCGCACATTCTTGGATTTCCGGCCTTGTGTAGAGGACCTCTTCCACCTCACGGGAGTAAACATTTTCACCACCGGAAATAATCATATCCTTAAGCCTGTCTACGATATACAGGTAGCCATCATCGTCAAAGATGCCGATGTCACCAGAGCGGAACCATTCTCCGCCCCAAAAAGCGGTTTCGTTGGCCTCGGGATTATTGAGGTAGCCTTTCATAATGTTGCGAGCTCTAATACAGATTTCACCCTTCTCTCCCACGCCCATCCGCTTACCGCTTTCGCCTCTAATGTCAATTTCCGCACCGGGCACCGGCGTTCCCACCGAGCCAATGACATGGCGGTAGTAGTGATTAAAGGTGAGCTGGGAGGCTGACTCGGTCATACCATAGCTTTCGTAAATCGACAGATCGGTCTGCTCCTTCCACTGCCGGACCACCTCTGCTGCCATACTGGCTGCAGCTGAAAAACAGTAGCGCACGGCTCCGAGTTTTTTTCTGAGCCCCTTCACCGCCAGAAAGCGCACATACAGTGTTGGAACAGCAAAAAGCTTGGTCACACGACCACGTGCCATGAGATCCAAAACGCGTTCCATATCAAAGGCGGGTATCATCTCGAGGCAGCCTGCGCTCGATATAGTTGCATTCATAATGTGCATCTGGCCGAACACATGGTTGAGGGGTAGAAAAAGGAGCGCCCTATCTTCTTCGCTTGATCGCTCATGGAAGATGACACTCTGTATCGCTGTATTGATGTTTTCGTGCGTGAGCATGACACCCTTCGGCGTTCCTGTCGTCCCTCCTGTATAGAGGATAGCAGCTGTGTCAGAACGGTCACGGTCAATTGCCGTGAATGAAGGGGATCCAGTATTCAATAGTTGTTCGAAATTCATGTCGCCTTGGGGGCTGATTATTTCATCCAGCCATTCTGCCCCACGGGATCCGGCCAGGGCATCCAGTTTCTCATCAAAGGTGTAAAGTATTTTGGGGCGAGAGTGATTGACTAAAAGGGGCAATTCATCGTGTGTAAGCATACTGGAGAGCGTTACGGCCACGGCACCGGCCTTGAGTACACCGAAGTAAAATGCAAGCCATTCGCCCGAATTGGGTGCGCAAAGCCCGATGTGGTCGCCCGGCTTAATACCCATCCTGATGAGTGCGGTTGCCACGCGATTGGCCCGTTCGTTGAATTGGGCATAGCTCGTTTCGGACGAGCCTTCGCTCACCACAGGTCGGTCGGGGAAGTAGAATGCCGATCGTTCCAGGTTTTTTGCAATATTCATTCTATTTCCTTCTACCCCATAATCGGCGGGATATAAAGGGAAATTTCCGGGATAGTCGTTAGTGTGCTAAAGGCCTTATACAGTTCTTTCAAGCACTGCAGCAATGTTTCCTGCCACCGAAACGAATACAGTCGGTCGGGGCA
>Ga0209636_10002157_pt1 | contig 19965 bp, 13 predicted proteins | sample DeeMarSWOR152_54_FD_187464 | JGI IMG/M metagenome (GOLD analysis project Ga0209636, IMG submission 187464) | Marine sediment microbial communities from White Oak River estuary, North Carolina - WOR-1-52-54 (SPAdes) (version 2) | ecosystem: Environmental > Aquatic > Marine > Intertidal zone >...
CGTGTCGTTCCGTGTTGACTAGGCATGACAGCAACTTGACAAGGATTACATCTTTCCATTCGAATGATTTCACTCATTACAAGAACCTCAGTGTCTATTTGCCTCGCCCAAATAAGAATAATAAATTCTTCTCTTTGTTTAATCTCTCCCAAAGTTTTCACAGAGCGAGCTATCAAGAAATTCAGGAATACTTTGGAGCTTAAAAATAACAGAGAGTGTTAACTGTGTGAAAGTATAGAACTTTAATTTAAGTGATTAAAATGGCGACGTATGATCATATCACTATTGATAGAGACAATGAATCCTCCTCCACAGAAAAGATTCAGAAGATTTTAGATAGTCTTGGTGCGGTTCAAGGGGTGGAACAAGCACTTTTAGTCAGCGAAGAAGGTTTTCCTATAATGTGTGCCAGAACTACACCTATATCAGAGGAAGTTGAAACATTGGTGTCTGCCATGGTCGCTGGAATCGTCAGTACTTTTGCTGGAGCTTGCATTCAACTTAATTTAGGAAAAGAAATAAATTTCATTCATGTTCAGACTCCCCTTGGTTTAGGCTTAATTTCCAGTGTGGGGAGTACAATTCTTGTATTGATTACGAAACCCAAAGTCAAACTTGGATTAATGCATTATCTTATTACATCAACTAAGACTAAAATGTTGAAAGTGCGGGAATTTTAATTTAATGTAAACAAAAATTTCTCAAGCAACTATAATCGATTGATTAGTTTCCAGTTTTATTGGATTGATCGTTAACAAGGATAAACCAGTTATTTATCACCAAATGCCATTGATTATAAAGGGGAGAGCAAACTCAATCAATTGAAAAAATTCTGATTTGGATGAATCTTATTTGCCATTATTAAAATCTAATTTAATATTACAACCTGTCAAATGCGATAAAACTGGAGTCGAACCGATTTGTGTTCTTTGTCCTGAGTGTGATGGTTGTGAAACGGCTCCTCGTGAAATTACTTCTTTTGAAAATGGTCAATTGATTAAACAAGGCAATTCAGCTATTGTTTCCCTCAAACTTCACTTCAACGATCCTGTTGAACAGTTTATTTTTGAACGAATTCGAAATGAGCTATGGCGAGATGCTGGATCGCGATTGAAAGTTATACGAGAACCAGAGGAAGGGTACCAAATTTCATTTTTTCTCAATACAGAAATGGTAAAAACTACCGAACAACGAGAAACTTTGATTGACTACTGGGAGAACTTCAGCATAAATATGCGGCGAATCTTAACAGATGGAAAAATGGTCATTAATAAATATGTCCGAAGTCGAGCAGAGGCTTCACGTCTTCAATGATCGGTAAATATTCTTTTTTTGTTTATATATTTAGAAGAACAAGAGAGACAAGGAATAAGAAATAATTTTGTTGAGATATTGTTTTTCTCTTCCAAGAGTGTAGTAGTATCTAAACAGTTAAAAGGACTTTAAAAAAGAAAAAATAGGAAGAAGGATTGATCCAATGACCAATTTTGCCTATTAACAGTACTTTTGTGAAGTAAGTAATTAGAATTAGAAAAAGGAAGGGAGTAGAGGAAAACAATCAAAAACATAAGATTTATGGTATTATCCAATCACTGGTTATTGTTTCTTCTGCTCCATCACCGAATTTGAATTTAACGGTCACAGTGTATTTAGTTGCATCAATGACTGGGTTATTGAAGGTATATTCTTTAATTTTTGATTGTCCAGAAGGAATTGTGAAAGAATCAAAATTAATTGTTACTTCTCTGGGATCAGTATCATTAAATCCTTCAATTTTGATGTTTGTTATTGTTACGGTTTCTCCTCCTTCATTACTAAGTGGTATGTATGCTTTGTCGTAATGTGGGGTCGTTGTAGTGTTTATAAACTTATAGGTTGAACCAAAGGTTAATGTTCCTCCAGGAGATTGAAGCATGGGTAAAACTACAACGAATAATAATGCACCAGCTGCTATGGCAAGTCCAATTAGTAATAATGCAGCCAAAATTGGGCTAACAGCACGTCTTTTACGTATGATTTGATGAACTATCAATTTAGTGTATTCCTCCAAATATTTTCATTTTCAATAAAGACTCAATTTATCGAGATTGTAATAGGTGTAATTCTTGGTACAGTATTTAAGCATTTCATTTCAAAGTATTATTGAATTATCATAATTTGAATCATTAGCTTTTAACCGTTCTTCTTGAGTATTTTACAATGTAGGCTAGGTAAATATTCAAAGGTATTTTTCTGAAGAAATTTTTTACTTGTCTGGAAGTAAAATATCCATATGTTGTCGTAACTTGGTTAAGGTTTGTTGTAAGGTCTCCACTAATACTCGTGTATGTAATATTTCCATGAAATTTAGATCTCCAAGGTAACGTGGGACAATATGCCAATGTAAATGCTTAATACTTCCTCCAGCATAGTTTCCCACATTCAATCCAATGTTAAAGGCTTCGGGTTGATGTGATTCCTTCAATAGGATGATTGTTTTTTGAATAAGAATGGCCATATGTGTCGCTAATTCATGAGGTAATGCCTCATAGTGTTCGTAATGCTCCAAAGGAGTTAATAAGAGATGACCAGGATTATAAGGAAAACGATTGAGCAAAATCATGATTTGATCATCACGAAATACTTCCCACGATTCTACTCCTGTTGTTTTTTGGGCAATAGCGCAAAAAATACATTGATTAGGATCTTTCTTTCGTTTGACATACTCAATTTTCCATGGGGTAGTTAGATAGGTAGGAAATAATGGTGTTGGCACAGAAATTCTCCTCTTTAGCGAGCTTTTGGTATCAAAATATCAAATCTGTCTTCTCTGAACTTCTTTATTTACAGATTACGGAAAATTAGTTTGGAAAGATTTTTTTTATCTGGAGGGGAATGATGAAATGACGGTGCAAGTAGATCATGAACTGGCAAAAACGAAGGTTCCACAGGCGAACAACGATAAGAATATTTATAATAATAGGATTTTTACTAATAAACAATTTTCTGTCAATTATGGGAGCAATAGGAAATGGAAAATCAGAAGAAGGTACCATAGCTGTTTTTTATGGTTCAGCTATGGATAAAAAATTAAGTCTGGAGATGGTAGGAGTATCAGGGAGAGTAGCAGAATATTACAATATCTCTGCCATCCAAGCTGATCCAACATTTGTATTTAACAATGAAAGTGTTACAGCAATTTGGTGGGTTAATGAATTACCTTTACCTATAGATTTGACATTTGTAGGTGATATTAATGAATGGAAGCGCACAGAAAGAGGAATGTTTGTATTGAATCGTTATTTCAATAAGACACCTCTTCAAGATTTATCTCATCTCGGTATCACCGCTTATGCACCCATTGTTTATCCACTTAATGGATCATTCATTGACCAGGAATTGAGGCTAGTAGAGAATCAATTATCCATGATAAATCTGAGTAAAACCATCTTTGACTTTAATGGTAGTACAGCCTGGGTGGAGGTAGACAATCGATCACAGCTGCTCGCGGAGATTACAGCACCCAAAGCAGAACCTATCTTGGCAGATCTAAAGTCAGGAATTTGGAGGGTAGATAATCGCGTGATTGTAGGCAGTTTTTCAATTGAAATGAATTCAGAAGTGGAAGAATCCGAATTTAGCTTACTTGGGGTAAGATTAGATTCACCAGAAAATATGATCGAGCTCTTAGGGCAACTTGCACAATTGACAATAGGGAATTTACCATCAAAAAATGATAACGTTTATCCTCAACTAGGAGGAATAGATCAGATAGCAGCAATTGGTATTGTTGTGATTACAGCCGTATTCTCTGTTATCGTTTTGATAAAGGTGGGAGTTTTTTCTAAAATCCGTGAAATCGTGGTAGGAGTTTTTATGAGCTTGGTTTTGTTCATTGCTCATATTACTTACTCACCACAAAGACGACGTATCAATGAAGCCGAACTTCTAGAAAATGAATTGAGAGGTCAAATTATAGAGTATCTAGAGCTGAAAGGGGAACAGGGAGCTCATTTACGTGAGATACAACGGGAAGTAAGGTGTGGCATCTCTTCTTTATTATGGCATTTACAAGCATTAGACGACTTTAATTTGATAACACACGAAAAAATTGGGAAGTATCATATTTTCTATTTAATTGGTGCAAAATCTGTTCAAATCTCAGAAATTGCCTTAGCGTTAAAAAGTGATGTAGCAAAAGAACTTTGCCGCGTATTGATAAGGAAAGGAAAACCGTTACCATTATCAAAAATTTCACAAGAAATCGATGTTCACCACTCCAGCGTACAACATCATATCAAGAAATTAGTTGAGTTAGGAATTATAATTACATTAAAAGAAAAAAAGCGATCCAAGTATATTATAGGCCCAAAGCGATTGACATGGTTGAAAAGCCATTTGGAGGTAGCCTAGACGAAAGTACACAGTTTTTCATTAAGGAAAACATGGCTCCTAGGGATTTGTTTAGTACTAGTTACCATAGGAAATATTGTATCAGGTATTGGGAGAAGTGAATATCAGTTTGTACAGCTAGATTCATTTTTTGAGAAAAACTTGTTTGGAGTAGAGTTTGATTATAATCCTAGCGTTTCTAACGATCAAGGATTACGAATAATAAAAGATCTACTGAATCAGACCCAGTTTACAAATGATATCGACCCTGATTTAGAAGAAGATAATATCATAGCACTAGTAGGACATGAGGCCAACGACATCAAATCATCATTTATAGCTTTAAAACAGATGAAACGGACGCAAGATATCATAAAGATTGAGTGGCAATCTGTAGTGCCATTTGTTAAGTATTTACACCATTTTTCACTCTCTACGGGAGAAGATGTCATCCTAGGACAAGATTTTCTTGGTATGGCTCTGAAGGTTAATGGAAGTGGTTTTAATCCTATATCCTATCAACTCGGATATGCTAATGTTCCATTGGAGTTTTTGGAGGTTTTAATCCCTGATAGTCAAGATTATTCATTTAATTCCTCAGTAGAAACTTCCATTATAATCCAAGAATTAGTGAAAGAGTTGCACATCGATCTGACATATTATAATTTGACTTTTCTATTCCAAACAAATAGCATCGATTTAGATAGCCTTTTTGGATTGGAAAAGCTTGCTGAGCACTTAGTAATAGTCCAGTTCGATAAAGTTACTTTCTCCATTATTATAAGAAAGTACACACATTTTGGAACTTCAGGAGTGGAGACTTTGGCAGAGATTTCAATAGGCAAAGTAATGAATTTAATTATTAATGAAGAGCTACCACACGACTACAAATGGTCAAATGCCTTTGATTATAAGATACAAGAGAATTTCAAGGATTTAATTCCAATAAACGAAACATTTTCGTGGTATCAAGGCTCAGATATAACAAAACGTTTGCAATATTTTTCTGATATTTCATTCTCTCTCATCACAGCTCAAAACCTTGGTGTATTGAACGGAACCCAAACTGTAGATGATCTTCAGGTAGTTATCGATGGTCAGGACAGAACAGCAGCAGAACTTGCACAGATGGATTTTCATGTAAAAGATGAAATTTCAATAAATCATGATGAGCGGACATTACTCTCAACCCAAGTTAAAGGCTGGAATTTTGCAAAAATAGAGGATGATAGTACATATGGAATCTCCCTGGTTCCAATGGAAGCGCGAGTTATTGCATTGAACCAACAGAGTGGGTTTGCAGACAATCTTTTATTCCGACAAGAAACATCCTTACTAAAAGAGCTGATTGCTGAATGCGTCAAACGTTTCATAGCAAATCCACAGATATCTACGTTAGGAACCAGTGAACTTATACATAAAGGAGGGTTAGATCTGACTTCAGCACAATATATACTAGATTTTCAACTAGTAGAATGGTCAGGGCTGCGTTTCAAAATCAACCTATTACAGTATGCAGTTAAAACCGCTCCATCTTCAATTATTAAGACAACAACGAGTCAAATCACAATCACTCCAACAGTATCAGTACTATTAGGGCTTCTAATTCTGGAAGTCGTTGTTAAACGAGGAAAATGGGGAAAGAGAAAGCCTGAAAAGCTCTAGGAAAGGAGTATTCCACATCCACAAATCATAAATGAAGTTAAAAAGGCTATTACCCACCAACAAGGCTGGAACCAATTACATATGATTAAACCTCGACTAATTTCATTAAAAACAAGGTTTTAAGAGATTTAAAAAACACTATATTCTTTTTTTGGCGGATTTTTGTTTCGCACATTTTTTTAAAGGATGATAAATGTATAATTAATAGACTTAGTACTCGACTTCTAATGTGACTCAACACCTAAAAATATGAGTTTCATCGTCGAGGGTTCAATTGAAGGTGATTATAAACAATGAAAAAGAAATTTTTTACGGGGATTTCAGTAATCATGTTACTGATGCTCCTTACTTTTACTTCTCCAGCCCAAGCGACTGATTTTGCAGGTCATAGTTTCACAGAAGACCATTTTGCAATTGAAGTGGATCTTGTTGGCTCAGGAACCGCGTTAGATCCAGATTACGAAAATCCAGATCTAATACGCGATCTAGAAGACCCCACTGCAGAGACAGATGATAAGAACATAGATGAAGATTGGCAGTTTTTCCTAGCATATATGAATGCTTCAGGAATTGAGACTGCTTTTTCAGCATTAGAGAAAATGGAACACGATCTAACCTTTGGCGATCTGTTGAGACCAAATGTCAAGAACGTTATAGATGGTCTTGGTCTGTATAATGAAGAGCTTAAAAAAACTATTTTCCACATAAACGCTACTGCTCCTTTTCAACAATTGGTTCAACATTATCACACCCCTTGGGATGAAGACGTCTTTGTTACCAATAACTTCATGGCCTTAATAGCCTACTCCGCAAATTCCACCGATCGAGAATTAGATTTTTCTGACGATCTTTACTTAGGTTATACATTCAGTTTCCAAGAATTGGTTAATGCTGTGAATGCTGTCATAACAGCAGATCCAGGCCATGATGAAGCTGATAAGATTGGGAATTTCAATTATGAAGCAAGTTTCGAAGACACTGGTGATGGCTTTAAATTTGGTATCAATTACACAAATCTCTTTGTTCTTTGGCAAAATATCAAGATTCGACCTAAAGGGGTTGACATCTTTGGAATTGAGGATCTTGTCAGAGACGATATGGGAGGTGTCATTTTAGGCCAAGACATTGTTGCTGCTAGTGTTCTTGACTATCTCTCGTTCGAATATGAGTTCCAAACAATCGAATTTACAGGTGCAGACAGGTACGTTGAAGGACAGGTAACAACTCACTATAATATCGGTGAAACTAACTTCCTTGTGGTAAATGAGCCTGATTATGATCATGGTGTAAACTGGAATCATACTCCATTCAGCGCTGCTCCTCTATATGAGTTCGAAGTTCCTGCAAATCTGAAGAACAAAAATGTTCCTGACCCTCGTGCTCCTTTCACTGATACGGTTCAAATACCAGAAACGGTACCCATTCAACTGGATACGCTATCATTCTATTTTGATGATGATGCTAAGGCACGAATGCGAATGGAAAATGGTTTCGGAATATCAGTTATGACTGCGACGACTACCTTTGGGGTTTCAATACCTGAAATTGAGACAAGTGATCTTGCTAAAAATCCTAAAAACATTAATCTGATGATGGGCGGAAATACTATTTTCAACACTATCTTCGAGGGTAAAAGAGAATACGAACTAAATGAACTGGAGACTCTATGGCCAGATTTACCAACAAAGCACAATGCATCCATTGTTCCAGTTGAAACAGCCGATTGGTCCAAATGGGATGTCCAAGATGTTGGCATAGGGTATTTTGCGATAGAATTTGGTTTGGCATATGATTTTACTCGTTTCATGGCTGAACAATTAACATCAGACCTTGTGACTATGGTAGACAATGAGGAAGCATACGTTGATACGTCGCTTTACTTTACTCTCACCGAATTTCCCGCATGGTATGGTGGAGAAATCATTCACGACCCCACATATTCCGCTGTTGCAGCAATGGCTGCTGAGACTCCCGAGGAATCGAGTGAAACATCAGAAGAGCCTAGTGCTCCACCGAGTAGTAGCGATGGTGGTGTTCCAGGATTCGGGATTCTCTCCGTACTATTAGCACTTCCACCCTTGTATGCATGGTACCGCAAACGAAGCCACTAATCTTCTTTTCCCTCTTTTTTTCTTTTTAATCTAAATAGTTTTATTGAGATTATCTTTCTTGTACTGTATCTTTCTTCTTTTAGTTAAACCTTAGGGCAGATGTTGATTCCACGGTAAGTTTAAACTTCAAATTTAGTAAAAAAATCTGGTTATGAACATTAAAACTAGATTAGAATAGTTTTTTAAATATAATTGATAATTTTTTTCAAAATAAAAAGCAGGTATTATTTGTGATGCAATATATAAAAAGGAAAGATTATATTTCATTTCTGATAAAAGATCTCTTAAATCAAAATTTGTAGAAGCAGGATGATAAATAATGGTATCAATAGACCCATTAATAGACCCAGTTAATCTTTTTGCCTCCTTACTTCTCACTTTCTCTCCTATAATAATTTTGTTCTTCCCTTATCTCTATACGCGGCGAAAGGATGAAAATATTCTTGCAATCATCTTCAATCGCGCTTATATTGGCTTCATTGTCTTTTATTTGGCATATTTCATTTTTCCCAGTATCTTGAACTCTTTTGTGCCAAATCCTACTCAATATATGAATCAGGAGTATTATCCTGTTTCAGGAACAGGTGATTGGCAGGGAGAGTATAGTACCACATGGGATGCGGCTACTGAACCTGTGGGTGCAACATTTCCTGGAATCATGCTAATTAGATATTTGTTCCAACATTTTGTAAATTCAATTGTAAATTACTTATATTATCCAATCATAATTTTAGCCTTTGTATTTGGTATTTCCCCTATTATTTCAATGGTAATATTATTGTACCAGACCTGGGGTGAGATTCGCAATGAAAAGAAACCTCTCAGGCGATTAATAAAACAGAATACAGAGGAAATTAAGATTCTTCAGAATAAACAAAAATTTGCTAATGAAGACGAGATTTCAGAGATTACTCATGATATTAACACGTTAGAAAACGACATTATTAATTTAAAACAGCAATTAAAAGAAGGACGAAGTGTTACTCAACGGCTGCAAGAGATTCAATTTGAAATGGAGGTTTCACCTTTTCAAGAAATCACAAAACGGGTGAAAGAAAAGGAGTGGGGGAATGAAAGGGAATTATTGAAAGTACTCATCGCAATCCTTCCCATCACGCTATTTCTTCTTATGACAATCTTACAGTTGCTCGGGGAGACTGAAAATCCGAGTTTATTGCAAGGAACTGCCATGGGACACTTTCTGGAGATATTTTTTGCTTATGTTGCCTCGATTGTATTTAGTGTTTATCTTATTAAAGCAAGTCGCTTGTCAAGAAAGGGTAAATTCTTAGGAAATCAACTATACGTTGCAATGGTTCAGAGTTTATCAACTGTAGGCGCATTCATGTCAGGTTTAGCTGTTATTCTCTTCTTAGTTCAGTATATCGATCAGATCTTTGTAGTTTCCTATTTCGTCGTGTATTTCATAATGGTTTCAATATTCTTTGTACTCTTTCTAGATATCTTCGAGCCCTTTTCAATATATTTGTTAATCAAGCTCATTGAAACATTCAAAAATCTCAAAATGGCATTCAAAAGAGTCAATTTTGCTAATATTACAAAATCAGCCTCCATTGGGATAATTGTTGGTATTTTACTAGCTGTTGGTTTTCTTGTCTATCGTGTTATTCTATCTGGATTATTTCCACGCAATATTGAGACTGTCCAATATGATACATTTTTCTGGTTTACTTTGAATTATACTAGTTTTCTCTTGAGTGCCACATTTATTTTATTTGCTAGAAGATGGAATTGGAGTATATTTGTGACTACATTAGTTACATATTTATCAATACTTTTTGTTAGCCTTTTAGTTTTCGGATGGTATAGTGAAGGCTTGTATAAATACTTAGGCTTACCTAATCCGATTTTTGTATATGGTACTGTCCCTTTAATACCTCCATTTACCACTCTTACATCTGGTATTGCTGGGGGAGAGGAAAGGTTGAAATGGTATACTTCGATCTGGAAAGAAGGTGTTTTTAATGATGTACAATTTATTATTCCAGAATTGTATCAAATTTCTGTGATCTGGAAAGGTGAGGGAGGTACATTCCTCGGTATTCTCTCTCTTCCTTACAATCTGATTCACCCATTTGCGATAATATTGACATATGGCGCAATTTTGTTCTTACTTAAGCGGAAATTTCATGTCAGAACGCAGAAAAGTGATAAAGAAGGCGAGGAAAAAATGCAATTCAAGTCTATTTTTTCCAATATGGGAAGACTCCCTAATTTAGGTGAGATGACAAGTAAATCGGATATAATTTTGGTTGGAGCAGCGCCAATTGATGATTCTGAATTAAAACAGAGGATAGATGAATCTTGGTTATCAATCGAGAATGGACAACAACTACGTGAAGCTATTACTGGAAAAATAGAGCCTTTGAATGAATTAACAAGTAAAACTGGATTGAACCTTGCTGAAATTCATCGAATTTTAGATGAATTAACCTTCGATATTGAAGTTCCTTTCAATCAATTACTTACTCTGTTGCATAGAGAATTTTCATATTCTTTTGAAGAAGTAACGATTGACTCGCTCCACATAATGATGCTTGATGGGCGTGCTGTTCTATCGCACACTTTTGCAGCGGAATCACAAGTCGAACCAGCGCTGGTAGCTGGTCTTTTTTCAGCTATCACTTCTTTCGCGAAAGAAGCAGTACGGAGTGAACAACTATTAAAAACTATAGATCATGGTGACGTGGTTCTAACGATAGAATATGCAAAGTGGGTTTTTGCCGCTATTTTTGCGGATAGTACCTCTACTGAATTACGAAAAAAGCTGAATGAGTTTCTAACAAATTTCGAGGCAAAACATGCTAAGACTCTTTCAACATGGTTAGGCGATCTTGATGTTTTTAAAGGTGATATAGAAATCATAGACAATGTTTTCTCTGCTGGTTAGAGCCCATTATTGATTTTCTATTCACTACATCTAGCCCATTGGTAACATGTATTCTATATACCATCTGAAACGCGTCTAAAGTGCTATTCAACCTCTCCAATAATAAAACGATAATCTCCAGTGTTTAGTTGGGCAATTGAGCAAATTATTGTAGTAAGATCTGTCCTCAGGGTTATTTTCACACCATTTAAAGGATTTATGGTTTTTAAATGGATTACAAATCCTTTTTGAGTCATTAATGTAGCCCAACGTAATAAATCTGATTCGGAATAAGTTATTGCACGAATTGAAGTGGATTTAATTCTGAATTCTGATTCAAATATTAAGTCTCGTTCTAATATATCTGATATAAGCGATTCTGGAAGAGAACTTTGTTGTATGTCAGGAATTAGCACAGTAAGCCAATTGATGTCTACTTCTCCTATTTCTAATGATTCCTGATCAGAAATATATTCTGATAATTCAAAAGAAGTTGGTTGTTCATATAGAGCTTCCTCGGGCTTTGGTTGTTGCAGAGCTGTTGGTAAAAGAGGAGAGACAAACAGTGGTAATATTCGGTTTTGATCTACAAGTACAAGAACCTTTTCGTGAAGATATGATATGATTACTTCAGTAATTTCTCGGTAATTATAATCTGAATCCAAAAGACATTGATTAACGATCTCAAAAGCATATATTCCTTCAGTTATTGCAAGCTGGTCTATTTGTTTTTGAATAATCTCGAATATTATAGGACAAGAAATCTCTCCATCATAAGATTGATTAATTTGGAGAGGAGTTATCAAGGATAAACCTAGATACCGATCTAGTATTTCTATTGTTGGAGCAAAATCGTCGATTACGCCTACGAATTCTTCAAGAGTGGTTCCGAATTCTGTTTCGAATACATACGAAAAATTTCTGATTCGTCTTTTTAGGGTGTTTAAGTACTTTGGAGTCCGATCTAAAATGACAGCAGTAAGAGAGTTGGTTCCTTCTACTGTGACAATTTTAAAGGCACGGTCTCCGATTTCTTCAGTGAATATTCGTAGAATTGTCCGTTCTTTTACAATGTCTTCTTTAAGTTCACTAAAGAGCCCCGAAATAGCGCTTAGAAATCCTGAAACTAGTTGAGGATCTATTTTCAGCATAGTTATTCCAAGATCGAAGATACAAATCCCGGTTTTTTTATGTAAAATCAGAATGTGTTTACACGCAAGCAAATTCGTTAGATCTTTATAACTAAAGGCTTCAATCTCCCTCGCTAGAGGTTTACTTACATCTAGTTCAATCTCAGAAGAATCCAATGTTGTCATACTAAACTCATCATCAGGATGACCAGAGGCAGCTTTTAACTCAATTATCTTCGTTGCTCCTTCATAATGGGAGATTGTTTCGGGCATTTCATCCTCCTGTGGATCAATATGTTTTGTTAAACGGGGACGTACATGGATTTTAATAGGACCTTGACTCCCTGTTTGTAATCCTACAATTAGAGCTTCTCCCCGAATAAGATGAGGTAACCTCGACACAATTTCAGTACTTATTCCTTCCATTAAGCGAATTTTATTGATATCTTTATCAGATCTTATTCTTAGCGCAATTAATGTATTCATATTTGCAATAATGTTGTCTGGGAAATCAGCAGGTCGTTGTGAGATGAGAATCTCATAAATACCAAATTTTCGTCCTTCTCGTGCAATTTTTGCAAGGATCTCATTTGTAGTGGCGAAACGATGTGCTTCTTCAATAACTAGCACAATTTCATTCTCGCTAACAAAATCCCCATGAATTTTCTTCTCAAATACCTGAGTAAGGATTTCATTAACTAAGAGATTACATTTTCGTTCATCAACAAACTGATCTAGACGAACAATCGAGATTTGTCCTGGCCGGATAAGGTTCTCCAAATCTAGCTCTTTCTCGAAAAGATTAAGGTTTTTTAAGGAAAATATCTTTGAAATTAGAGTTTCTCGTGTAGAACTATGGATATTAGAATCTTGAATCAATGAGATAAGCTCTTCTATTAAAATTGGTTCTTTAATAATATTCGATAAAGAATTCTCTTGTGCAGCTGTTAAATCCGTCAATCTACGTAATTTTGGTAAATCAAATCTCTCTCCTAAGCCTAAAGTATCTTTTTCAAAAAGGAGGATATTATCTTGGAACCCACGAGGGGAATAATCCCCATAATCTAACTGTTCAATCTCTTCGCTATCATTTGGTTGAGTTAATCCCCAATATTCATTGTGGATATCAAATAATAAGATTGCAGCAGTATTAAACTTCATAATGATTTCTTCTAATAAGACTGCAACACTGTACGATTTTCCTGCACCTGTACTAGCTACGCAGAGAACATGTCGTTCCAAAAATTTAGGTGAAATAAGAAAAGGATCTGTATTCTTGTCATAAGTAACAACGTCCCCTAAATAAATTCCTTGGTCACCACGGTAAGAAATAATCTTTGAAACTAGTCCTTTGGGCGGGTGTTGGATTTGTGCTTGTGATGATATTGGAAACTTACAGGGTGAAAGTGAAAAATCTTCAGAGTTGACTTCTCCAAGAATTATGGCTGTACCTTTTATTTCCTCTCCTTTGGTTTGAGTTAAGTGTGCAACTTGAGCTAGATATTGTTTTTCAGGAGTTCTTTTAGAATCTGTGATTAAAATGAAATCCTGTTCATAAATGGATACTTTTCTTGTGTCTATATAGAAAGAAATTTCAGATGTTGAGGACTTTAATACTTCCATTGCTTGTGGCAACCGTTCTTAATTGAAATGAACAATGTGTGATCCAATAAGTGTTCAAAATAATTAAACTCATTTGCTTGATAAATTAGTAGTACTTCTACCTGTAAAATCTTGAGCTTCGCCTTAAAAAAACATTCCATCTCTAAGACAAAAAGCTTGAAGGTAACATTGTTTTGAATCAACAACACTTCAAAGTATATTGTTCACCTCAGATTAGCAATCAATTGACTTCGCAAAAAGTTAATATTTAGATCTCTACATCATAATTATGAAATCACCTAATTCACTATTAGGTGGAGAGTACGCCATCATGGAAAGTACCCTTAATAACAACGAGTATGACATGATTATAGTTGGTGCTGGGCCAGCAGGAATGGCTGCTGCTATTTATGGATCACGAATGGGTTGGAAAACATTAGTACTTGAAAAGGAGGCGGTAGGAGGTTTGGCAGCGGTCACTCCAATTATAGAAAATTATCCCGGATTTTCTGAAATTTCTGGTCTTGAGTTCGCAGAGAAATTACGAAAGCAGGCTGAAAAATTTGGAACAGAGGTTCGAGAATTAATAGAGGTAACAGATATCAAAACTGATCAAATTCCACTCACGGTAACTGCAACTGCAGGTAATTTCACAGCAAAAGTCATCGTTTTAGCAACTGGTACCACTCATCGCCATTTGAATATCCCTGGTGAAAAGGAATTTGATACCAAAGGGGTATCTTATTGTGCAACGTGTGATGGTCCTTTATTTAAAGCAAAAAAGGTGGCAGTAGTGGGAGGCGGGAACTCTGCTGTCACAGAAGCTCTCTATCTCGATAATGTGGTTCGTGAGGTCTATATGATTCATCGTCGTGACCGATTACGGGCTGAGGAATCATTACAAAGGGAGATCATTAATAATTCAAAGGTCAATATCATTTGGGACACTATAGTAACAGAAATACATGGAAGCGAAGCAGGGGGAGTAAAGAAAATCTCCTTAAAAAATACAAAGACAGGAGAAGAAAGTTCTCTTAGGGTAAAAGCAGTTTTTATCGCTATAGGAATTCTTCCCAATAACGACCTCGCAAAGAAAATTGGTATTAACTTAACAGATGAGGGATTAATCAAAGTTGATAAAAAACAACGTACTAATATTCCTCGAATTTATGCCTGTGGTGATATTACTCCAGGACAAGGGCAAATTTCGGTTGCTGTTGGCGAGGGTACAACTGCTGCAATCTCTGCTTTTTTAGATATGAGGGGTGGAGATTGGTATGGTGAAGAAGCTTAGTAATGGTTGATTTATGAATTGAACCAGAACCATTCATCAAGTTCCGTTGCTATCGATAAAATCTCAGCACACTTTAGTGCTGCTCACTTTTTAATTTCCGATCATTACGAAGAAGGTCTCCATGGCCATAACTATTTAGTTGGAATTGAGGTTAAAGGAAGCATGGACATTTTTGATATGATTATTGACTTTGTTTTTCTTGAAAATTTGCTTTCAGAAGTCCTCTTGGACTGGGATCATTTTGTGCTTATTCCTTCAAAGAATAAACATATGAAAATTCATGAAAACAAGGATAATCTGGAAATTAATTATGGGAAACGATTTTACTCCATTCCTAAAGAAGAAGTAAAAATATTAGACTGCACTAATGTTACTACAGAAACATTAGCACGATTATTAGGAGAGAAACTTCAAACTCGTTTGAAAAAAGAGAATTTTTGGGAAAGGATTCAGGCGATTACGGCAACAATATGGGAAAAATCCTATTATCGCGCTAATTATACTATTAAAACCAACTCCTTAGAAAACTAGTAATTTTAACTTTTGGAAATCCTGAAATTTGTTCCCCTTGGTGTGTTAAATTGTAACGAAGTCCCTGATGTTGAGAATGATAAGTTGCTATTAAGTCTAGAGCGATTCGGAATTTTTTGAGTTTATTTCTTTGTGCTTTTTTAATCGGGGAGTTTAAGGTGCTATATTCACCAATCTTAGTTCCAAAATCAAAGCCAATTAAACCAATTAGAGGGGACTGAAAATGAAATGCCAAAAAAATTGCCCGATCACCATCGGTAAACCCCCCAAAATTGAGAAGGATTTTTCCTGGTTTACACTGAGTTGTTCCCCACACATTGTTTGTAGAAATGATTTCCATATATTTAGTAATAAACCAAGAAATTTGTTGTTGGTTATCACCATGGGCATGAATTAATGTCAAAGCGCCTTTTTTGATAGCCCAACTGATTGCAGTTAAATCACCGTCAAGATCAGTGACCACTATGGATGGAATAATATTTTTTTGCTTGAATAATGTTGTTGCACCATCAACAGCGATCGTATGAAAGTATGGAATGATCTTGCTCGAATAAAGATCTGAAAAGATAGCTGAAAAGTCTTTTTTTAAAGAGGGGCCTGCTCCTGCAACAATCATAGGTCTTTCCAGTATTACTTTTAATTTTTGGAGGATTTGATTTTTATCAGTAAGGTTTAACTGGATTAAATATGTTTCCAAGAGTTTTGCTGATTTTTTATCAGCCTCAATATCAAAACCTAACTGTCCGATGATTTGATAGTAGTTTTTCTTCCAATCTGGCCAATTCATTCTAAGAACCTCTGGATAACGGTGAATATTTAAAGACTCTTGAATGCGCTCCTTTCGGTTTGCAGCTGCGACTACAACCGTAATGCGCCAATAACATGCGAGACTCTGCCGGAAGTTAAGTTAGGTTCCGTTTCGATCTGTACTGTCGTGCGCGAGCCAACGGGAACATCGAAAAGCTGAGTATTGCTCGGTCAAAGGGCCTGAGTTACACCCGGTCTCATTCCGAACCCGGAAACAGAGCCTCCTAATCATTAGGCGCACTACTTACTTTTTTCTATATTATGTTCATAAAAATAATCTCTTATCAATATCTATTTTCCCCCTTCACATCTTGATTTCAATAAATGAAAACATTTATGTTTTATTGTTAGTAAAATTGAAGTACTTTTAATCTCCATCACAATAATAGTTATTTCAAGATCGATTTCAACTCTTGTGGCAATAAAGGGAAAATATTTGCCCCCCAGATCTTGTAAAATTGACTCCTAAATATTTTGTGTGTTTTATACCTGAACGGAGGTATTAAATGGTATTCTCAACGATCGCTCAAAGTTATTTCGATGAATTCCCATTTCGACGTCGCGCTCGTCGGAAACCATCTTCAGGATATTTTTTCCTTTCCCATGCTCACTCTGACCATACATCAGGTATTAAATCGAGTTTAACTGATCCTGATGCCACAATAGTTTGTTCTAAGGAGACAGAAGCAGTCATAAGGGTAATTTACGATATTCCCCCAGAAAAATGTCTTGTTATTAAACCTAATCAATCTTTAGACTTCGACAAATTTATTGTTCATGCAGTGGATGCCAATCACTGTCTGGGTAGCATAATTTTTGTCATTGAATCAAAAGAAGGATTAAAAGAGGTGTATACAGGTGATTTTAGGCTAGGATCACCAATTTTTGATGAACTCAGTTTGATTAAAGGAGCTAATCATCTCTGGGTTGACTATACTTATGGAAAAGACCCGATATTTCAATTTCCATCCAGAGAAGTATTAATTTCACAAATTATCTCATTCATCCTACAAGATGAAAACTATCCTGAAAGAGATGTATGGATTGCTGCTTATCAGATAGGGAAAGAATTGTTACTTAAAACAATTAGTGAAGCATTGAAAATAAAAATTTGGGCTTCAGATCAGAAAGTTAAAGTCTACAAAGAAATTGGAGGAGAATGGGATATTTTCACTAATGATACAGATTCAGGAGTGTTTGTTGGAAGTCGTCGAACGGTAGAGGGATTATATGGAATTAAAAAACAATATCAAGCGAAAATGTCAGATGCCTTACGAATCTCACCTACTGGTTGGTCAGCACGCTTACAAAAAAAACACTTAGACGTGCATTTTTTTCCTTACTCTGATCATTGCTCGTATTCGGAGGTTCATAAATTCATTGAGTTGGTCACAGCAGAAAGAATCACAAAAATCTGAGGACTCAGAAAAAAGGCATAAAGGTAAATCAAAATCCTCTCAAATTAATAATTAAATATGAATGGAACCTACTTTGAGTGTAATAAATCTTCGAGGCATACGCGGGATCGGCCCTTCGGTTGAAGAAAAACTGAAAGTATATTTTGGAAGTGAAATGGCTGCTCTCACGGCATTACGTGAGTCTAGGATAGCAGAAATATCCTCTATTGAGGGAATTGGCGAAAGGTTTGCCTTGACTTTGTGCCGGAACCTTCATTTTCAGGAAACTGGAGAACAAATACAGAATTTTCTTAAGACAGAAGATGCTGTCTTACTTTACAATCGAGCTATAGATATAATTTCAAAATTTTCTAATACTATTTACTCTAGATCAAAATTGTACTTGTTTTTCCCCTTACCAATTTCAGCTTTAGAAAAAATTAGGGGGAGGCAAGAAATTACCCAACGTGCACAAAAATTAGTCACTTTGATACAAAAGTCTCCTTATTCTTTCAAAGATTACGATGCATTACTCAGAAATCTCTCACCTCTTAAAGAACAAGTTAACCAGCTAGATACAGCATCACGACTCATTGCAACTACTGACAAGCAGATTTATGAAGAGTTAACAGCTAATGAAGTTGGTTATCATTGCGAAATCCTCTTGATTGAGGAATCTGAACAGGTTTCAGAAATCATCTCAGGTTATGATGAAGTTATTTGGATTGGTTCAGATATCTTGATTGAGGAAGGTCTGTCTAACACAATAACAATTTCAGAGAGTCAGCGGAATGATTTAATCCAGATAATCCCAGAAAAAATACTTAGTTTTTTCGCACGTAATAAAAAAGCCCTTGAGTCAATTTCTAGATTGGCTCAATTACTTCAAACAGTCCCCGCATTGGAATTAATTGCGATTCTTGGAGAACTAAACCTTGAAATGCTTATAAAAATGGGCAATGAGCTTGTAAATTTAGATGAATCAGGTGAACCAACACAAAAGTTTAACGAGGAGTATTCACGTCTTTTAAAAGCGGAGCAAACCTTTGAAAATAAATTAAGTGAAGTTTTACTCGTGTTAAATGAAGAACTGGAGCGAAAGCTACAGGATACAACGGTTCACTTAGAAGGAGAAAAGATTCTTGCTCTTCTCAAAGGGATAGCTGAAGAGAATCATAGATATTCAGGAGACAGTGGGAAAACGGAACTACGTGAATACTTGGATGACGAACTGTATTTGTCAATTGAAGAAATAATCACTAGAGCAGAAGAAAAACTCATCAAGGAATTAGATTTAAGAAGTGATGAAATTGACTACATTGTGGGTATTTTTCCAAGAGAATTGAGATATCCAGTTGATCCTGTGGATGATGTTGTCCATCGAGTCAAAAATTATTTGCGGCAAAGACGTGCGATTAAATCCTTTGAATTAAAAGTTACATTAGCTAAATCTCTAAAACAATTTGAGGATATAGCTAAAACGGCATTAAATTATATGTTGGAATTGGATTACCATTTAATGATTGGAAAGTTTGCTCTTTCTTATAATCTGGTTTTACCACGGTTTGTTGAAGAACAGGGTACAGGATTACTTGTAGAAGAAGGTCGGAATCTATTTTTAATTCAACAAGAAAAGAGAGGAGTTTTGAATGTAGAACCTGTATCTTATGCTGTGGGGGAAGTTGGTAAGATTGCTGGTAATGTAGATGGTGAAAGAATTATTCTTCTATCAGGAGCTAATAGTGGAGGAAAAACAACATTAATTGTATCAATCGCAGTGATGGTAATTCTTGGGCAAATGGGCCTTCCCATTCCATGTAAAAGAGCATCCTTAGGGGGTTTCAAGGAATTACATTATTATCGTAAAGCCTCGGGACAAATGGATGCTGGTGCTTTTGAAACTACACTCCAAACATTGTCACAAATGATTATGAGTCCTCATTCGAGATTGGTGTTAGCTGACGAAATGGAGAGTATGTCAGAACCAGGTGCGTCAGCTCGGGTAATTGCAGCATTTCTAGACCTGTTAGGCCGATCCCCTGATTGTGTAGGAGTATTTGTGACTCATCTAGCACAACTGATAGCCAAGTACAGTAAAGAAAAACTACGAATTGATGGGATTGAAGCACAAGGACTTTCAGCAGATTTAGAACTTATTGTGAACAGA